>ENA-OPCC01001238-OPCC01001238.1-human-gut-metagenome-genome-assembly--contig:-NODE-1238-length-11370-cov-3.043217_pt1 | contig 11370 bp, 8 predicted proteins | sample MGYA00241558_ERZ501467 | MGnify/ENA primary metagenome ERZ501467 (study PRJEB25962, sample SAMEA2042620) | human gut metagenome | biome: human gut; feature: human-associated habitat; material: faeces...
CGGTTCCATCATGCTGCCAGCCCAACTGTCGCCAACGCCTGCAAGACCCACATCCTGCCCCACATGCCGTCCTGCTTCCCGCAGGGCACGCATGGCACCAAAGGCCACCGTGTCCGTCACGCAGACCACACCGTCCAGATCCGGGCAGCGCACCAGCAGTTCCTGCATACAGCGCTGGCCCTCCTCCATGGTAAAGGCGTTGCAGCAGATGCGGGGCATCTGTTCGCCGTTCAGTCCGGCAACGTTCAGCGCATCCTGCACGCCCTCACGGCGCTGCACGCCGGTGGCATCGTCCCTCTCTGTACCGCCAATATAGACGATCCTTCTGCGGCCATGGTCCAGCATCCGCTGGGCAAGTTCCCGGGCTGCAGTGCGGTCGTCGTTGTACACGCAGGCCACATCCTGAAAACGCTGGCCTGTTACCACCACCGGCACACGGCAGTTTTTCAGCGCCTGCGCCAGCTGAGGGGTATAATAGCTGCCCAGCAGGATGATGCCCGCCACGTGGTTGCGCTGCATGGCAGTCAGATAGCCCAATTCCCGCTGGGCATCCAGCTCGGTGTTTCCCAGCAGCAGCAGATAGTTCTTTGCATCCAGCTCACTGGCAATGCCTGCCGTGATCTGCCCCACCGACTGGGATCCGATGCTGGGAGCGATCACCCCCACCTGATTCACTTTTCCGGTGCGCAGAGTCTGGGCGGCGGTATCCGGGCGGTAGCCGGTCTTTTCCACTACCTCGTGGATGACAGCCCTCTTCTGTTCGCTCAGGGGGCCTCCGTTCAGGTAGCGGCTGACCGCCGCACTGGATACACCCGCCATTTTTGCAATATCACTGATGGTCATTTGCAGTACTTCTCTCTTTTGGGATGCATTGTTATGTGTAAACGTTTTCATGCTTATTATAAACCGCTTTCACCCATCCCGCAAGATGCGCTTTTCCCGGTTTATTCCGAACGCATTTTTGTTTTTCTGGCAACTGTGTACAAAAGACGGCTTTTTTCTGAGAAGCAGGGCATTACAGACGGTCAGGCTGCGCCCATGCTCCATGCACGCACGGCAAGCCCCAGCAGCAGAACCACCAGCAGAACGATGAACACGGTTTTATTGCCCGTTCTTCTCTGTTTCTTTTTGCGGCCTGCCGTGCTGCGGCTTTTGGCCGAGCTGCTGCGCGCTGTGGTGCTTCTGCTGCCGGAGGAACGGCTGCCGGCCGTTTTGCGGCTCTGGGTACTGCGGTTCTGGCCCTGCTTTGTGCTCTGGCGGGCTGGCTCGTGCGCAGCCATTTTTTCTTCCGGCTCACGGCTGGATGCGATCGGCTCCTTTGCGCCGCAGCGTGCCAGATAATTTTCTGCATCGCGGTAATAGCGGGCAAGTTCATTCTCACGGAAAGCCGTGCCCACATAGCCGTCTTCCAAGCTCTCCACTGCCTCGTTGAACAGGATCGCCGCCTGAGCGGCATCGGTGTGATCGGTGGCGTGGGCGGCTTCGTTGCGGGCGGTGCGCACAGCATTGCAGGCGCGGCGGGCCGCACCCGGATCGCTGGTATTGCCCAGCAGGTCCAGCGGTTTGGCGGCATCCTTTTCCGGGTCCAGCAGAACCCGCATACAAATGGTGGTATCCAGCTGCTGCCAGCTGTTTTTGCCGGAAAGATCCGGCATACGGTCGTAGTAGTCCGGGCTTTCCTGCTGGCGCTGTGCAATGTGATCCAGCAATGCACCCAAGCTGTGCGCGCCGGGTTTGTGCTCCCAGTGCCAGCGCAGCAGGCGGCGGCTGATCTCATCGCAGGCAGTCTTGATCTCAAAGGCAGCCTGTAAGGCTTCTTCCGGCATAATGGTTCTCCCTTCTTCTGGCATACAAAAAAGCGGAGAAGGCATACCGCCCTCTCCGCTGCTGTTTGTGTTACAGCACGAACTGGTAATACACGAAGCCGCACAGTGCCACTGCTGCACAGACAATGGCAGTGATGGGCGGCACCCAGCGGATCAGCGCTTCGGCCACGCTGTCGCGCTCGTCCTCGTATTCTTCCTCGTCGTCATAGGCAGGCTCCGGCTGCTGAGATATCGGCTGTGCACGGCGGGCTGCAGCAGGCATCACACGGGTGCCTTCCTCCGCAGCTGCATGAGATGCCCTGCCCGAGAACTGTGCCCGCATTCCGGCATCCAGCACACGGGTCTGCTCTGCAGCAGGTTCTTCCGGCTGTGGTTCTGCTTCACGGCACGGTGCACCCATGATCCGGGTCGGCTCCTCCTGCACGGGCGCTGCGCCCATAATGCGGGTAGGCTCTTCGGCCTGCGGGGCAAGAGGCGTTTCCAGTTCCGGCTCGGTCTGGGCAGGCTGTTCCGGCTGCAGCAGGGTGTTCAGCGCGTTCTGCAGCAGGATGCGGTCGCAGCCGCACTCCGAGCAGTACACGGTATCCTCCTCCTTCGGGTGGAAGGCACCGCAGGCGCAGTACCAGCCATTTTCAAACACCTGCGGCTGATACTTCAGCTCCGGGCGGTTCATGCGGGTCTCCAGCGCCTTTTCCAGCTCAGCAGACAGGCGCTTGGGGGCAGGCAGGCGCACGCGCTTGATGCCGTCCAGATGCACCACCCGCTTGCCGTTGTACACGTTGCACAGCGAAACATCCACGCTGGTGATGGCCTTTGCGGTAACGAACACCGCATCGTCCATGCCAAACAGTTCGCCGGTCTTTACTTCCAAGTCACGGTACTCGAACCGGTCCTCGCACAGGATCACGCCGTCCACGCCCTTGCACTTGAAGTGGATCTCCAGCGCGGTCAGGGTCACCTTGGAAATATTCTTGAAGGTCAGGCAGACCGCGTGCTCCCCGCTGACATCACCCTTGAGCAGCTCCACGCAGACGAACTGCACCGGGCTGCCGGGGGTGTAATAGTTTGCGCGGGTCCGTGCGACCGGGTTAAAATTTTCCTCCACGACACTCGCTCCTTTCCATTTGGATCAAATCAGTTCTGCGGGTCCTGTGCATCCGGCGTTTCCGGTGCAGCGGTCTCCGGCAGCGGCTGGGCCGTTTCGGCCTGTTCGGCAGGCTCAGCGGTCTCTGCAGATTCAGCAGTTTCGGCCTGCTGAGCGGTCTGAGCAGAGGCAGCCTGCACGGTCTGAGCAGGCTGTTCCGGCTTCGGCTCATCGCCTTCACGCGGGGGCAGTGTGCCGCCCGCCATAATGGTGTTGAACTCCTGCTCGTTGAGCTTCTCGCGTTCCATCAGGGCCTGTGCCAGCGCGTGCAGCTGATCGATGTGCTCGGTCAGGGTGCGGCGGCAGGTCTCGTAGGCTTCATCGATGATATCCCGCATCTCGCCGTCGATCTCGGCAGCGGTGGTCTCGCTGTAGCCCTTGCCCTGACCCAGATCGCGGCCCAGGAAGGTCTCCTCCTGCGAGGTTCCGTACACCACAGGGCCAAGCCGCTCCGAGAAGCCGTACTTGGTGATCATCTGGCGGGCAATGTTGGTGGCCTGCTGCAGATCATTGGAAGCACCGGTGGAAATATCCTCCAGGATCAGCTGTTCGGCCACGCGGCCGCCCAGACTGGAAACGATATCCTCGAACATTTCGCCCTTTGTCACGTAGCTGCGGTCTTTCTCGGGCAGGTACATGGTGTAGCCGCCAGCCTGACCACGCGGGATAATGGTGATCTCGTGCACACGGGGGTGATGCTTGCAGTAGAAGCCCGCCACCGCGTGGCCTGCCTCGTGGTAAGCAGTCAGCTTCTTTTCCTCCGGGGTCACAACGCGGCTCTTCTTCTCCGGGCCAGCCATCACCTTCATGGAAGCTTCCTCGATATCCTCCATGGTAATGGCCTTGCGGTTGCGGCGTGCAGCCAGCAGGGCCGCTTCGTTGACAAGGTTCTCAAGGTCTGCGCCCGCAAAGCCTGCGGTGCGCTGTGCAATGACCCTGAGAGAGACATCCGGGGCCAGCGGCTTCTTTTTGGTGTGGACCTTGAGGATCTCCTCACGGCCCTTGACATCCGGCAGGCCCACATAGACCTGACGGTCAAAGCGGCCCGGCCGCAGCAGGGCCTTATCCAGAATGTCGGCACGGTTGGTGGCCGCCATGACGATGATGCCGTCGTTGGCCTCAAAGCCGTCCATTTCCACCAGCAGCTGGTTCAGGGTCTGCTCGCGTTCATCGTGGCCGCCGCCCAAACCGGCACCGCGCTGACGGCCTACCGCATCGATCTCGTCAATGAAGATGATGCAGGGCATGGACTTCTTTGCCTTATCGAACAGGTCACGCACGCGGGATGCACCCACGCCGACGTACATTTCCACAAAGTCAGAGCCGGAAATGGAATAGAAGGGCACACCGGCCTCGCCTGCGCAGGCGCGGGCCAGCAGGGTCTTGCCGGTGCCCGGAGGGCCTACCAGCAGCACGCCGTGGGGAATGCGTGCGCCCAGAGTGTTGAACTTCTCCGGGCTTTTCAGGAACTCCACGACCTCTTTCAGCTCTTCCTTTTCCTCGTCCTCACCGGCAACATCGGCAAAGGTGGCTGTCTTTTGGTTCTCGTGCTCGTCCTTCACCTTGGCTTTGCCAACGTTCATGATCCCGCCGCCGCCAGCGCCGCCGCGCATCATGGAGAACAGCAGGAAGCCGGTGCAGCCCAGCATTGCCAGATAGAACAGGATCTCCATCCATGGGATGCTTTCCTTGACAGGGGTATAATCGTACACCATGGGAGCATCCGGGTTTGCGGCATCGTAGGCGGCAATGTAGTCGCCCACATACTTGACGAACATGGATGCATAGGGCAGCTTGTAGCGCACAGTCACAGTGCCGTCGCTGTTCTTCTGTGCAGCAGTATCCTCATCCGAGGAGGACAGCATACCGCTCAGCAGTCCGCCGGTGGCCTGCGTGGTGCTCTGGGACGTGGTATCGGGCAGGGGCAGGTTGTTCTTGCCGCCTTCCTTGAGGTTCATGGTGATCACGCCGGTGTTCAGATCCAGCGAGAACTGCGTGACCTGCAGGCTTTCAAAATAATGCACCACCGTGGAATATTCCATAGAAGAGCTGCTGGCAGAGCCGGTGCCGCCCAGCACCGACCAGACCATCAGCACCGCCGCCAGCGCCAGAGCAAGGATCAGCGGATTGAAACGGGGTCTTTTGGATTGCAAAAAAATCAACTCCAGTTCTTGGATGAATTATAGTGTGAGAAATCACTTCTCGTAGACTTCAGGCTTGAGCACACCCACATAAGGCAGGTTGCGGTACTTTTCATCGTAGTCCAGACCGTAGCCCACCACGAACTCGTCCGGCACCTGGAAGCCCTCGTAGTCAGGCTGGATATCGGCCTTGCGGCGGCTGGGCTTGTCCAGAATGGTGCAGATCTTTACCGAGTTGGGGTTGCGCATCTTGAGCATGGGCACAAGGTTCGAGAGGGTAACACCGGTATCCAGAATATCCTCCACGATCAGCACATCCTTGCCGGACAGATCACCGTCCAGATCCTTGATGATCTTTACAAGGCCGCTGGTAACAGTGTTGCTGCCACCGTAGCTGGACACCACCATAAAATCGATGCTGCAGGGAATGCTCACCGCACGCATCAGGTCGGCCATAAACACCACCGAGCCCTTGAGGATGGACACCAGAACAAGGTTCTTGCCCTCGTAATCCCTGCTGATCTGGGCACCCAGCTCAGCAACCTTTGCCTTTAACTCTTCTTCACTGACCAGAACGGTCTTGATATCATCATGCATGCTCATGTTATTTCCTCCCTATGTTCCATTTCCATCTGCAGCACCTGCGCAGTGTCTGCATCCGGGGCAAGGCCCTCGGCAAAGCCCGCACCGCAGACCCACAGTACTTCGCTGCCCGCCGCCAACAGCGGCAGCTGGTCACGCAGCTGCGCGGGGATGCCCGCTTCGTTCATCCACTTGCGCAGCCGGTTGTGCACACTTCGCCCCGCCGGGCGGTATACATCTCCCGGCTGGCGGGTGCGCAGGACAAGACCAGCATACAACGTAGTTATTCTAGCATAATCCGCCTGATTTTTTAAGTCTTTTTTATGAACGACTTGTATTTTTTCTTCAAAATCAGCCGTAAAAAGCCCTGCAGTCACCTTCCAGCCGCCCGCAAGGCAGTACTCTGCCTGTTTTTCCGGCTGAAAGGGCTGGCTTTCCGGCCGTTTGTCTTCCTGCTGCCGGGGCCGTTCCGGCACAATCTCCTGCCAGAAGCATCCGTCTCCGGCACAAAAGCGCACCCGGTCAGTCAGCTGTACCGCACCGCTGCCGCGCCGCACAAGGCCGCACAGCAGCTGCACATATTTTTCCTCTGCGTCACGCACGGGAGCCGTCAGCGAATGCATGGCTGCTTCCAAAATAAGCGCATCCGCAGCGGAAAGCGGGCCCAGCCGCCACACCGTGCAGGCTTCCGGGCTTTTGATGGCAGCCTGTGCCGCATCCAGACGTGCAGCAGAAAGCAGCTCTTCGGCCTTCCGGGCAAAATAGGCATCCGCGCGGGCTGCCTTCTCGCAGAAGCGGGCAAGGTTTTCCACCGCTGCGCCGTTGGTGCTCTGCAGTGCAGGCAGCGCCGCACGGCGCACCCGGTTGCGGGCATAGGCATCGGTCGCGTTCGTCTCATCTGTGACCCATGCCTGCCCGGCTGCACGGCAGAAGCTTTCGGTATCCTGCCGGGTAAGGGCCAGCAATGGCCGCAGGTAGCACCCGCGCTTTGGCCGGATGCCTGCCGCACCGTGCAGCCCCGTGCCCCGGGCCAGCCGCAGCAGCAGGGTCTCAGCCTGATCATTTGCAGTATGGGCCGTTGCAACGACATCTATCCCCTCCCCGCACAAACGCGCAAAACAGGCATAGCGCAGGCGGCGCGCCCAGTCCTCCCCGGCATGTTCCGACGGCAGGCCCACTTCGTCGGCCATCTCTGCAGCATGGAACACCCGCAGCGGCACACCCAGCCGGGCGCATTCCGCCCGCACAAAGGCTTCGTCCCGGTCGGCGGTCTCGCCGCGCAGGCCGTGGTTCACATGGCAGGCCGAAAGCACAAACCCGAATTCCGGCTGCAGGGCCAGCAGGATGCGCAGCAGTGCCATGCTGTCCGCCCCGCCGGACACTGCCGCGGCCAAGTGCAGCGGCTCGCCCGGACAAAGCAGCTTTTCTCGCAGAACAAACATGCGCACATGCGCCAGAATTTTTTCATTGTTCATCAGCGTTTAAAGTCCACATCCATAAAGCGGGTGTGGGCACCATCCCAGCCCAGCGGCACCGTGCTGGTCTCGCCGTGACGGTTCTTCGCCACGATGCACTCTGCCGTATCGGCATCCACCTCAGCGCCGTCCGGGTTCTGGCTGGCATAGTAGGAATCGCGGTACAGGAACAGAACGCAGTCGGCATCCTGCTCGATAGAACCAGAATCGCGCAGGTCGGAAAGCTGGGGCCGGTGGCTGGAATTGTTGCCCTGCTTTTCCACCGCACGGGACAGCTGAGAAAGTGCGATGATGGGCACATTCATTTCCTTTGCCATGATCTTAAGGTTTCGGGTGATGGAGCTGATCTCCTGCACGCGGTTCTCGCTGCGCTGGCCGGTGGTCATCAGCTGCAGATAGTCGATGACGATGAGGCCCACATTCGGGCGGGTGGGGTCCTGATTCACCCGGCGGATCTTCGCCTTCATCTCGGTGATGGTGATGCCGGAGGTATCGTCCATATAGATGGGTGCATCGTGCAGCTTTTCGGTGGCAAGGGCCAGATATTCCCAGTCCTCGGCGCGCAGGGCACCGGTGCGGAATGCCTGGCTGTCAATGCCTGCGGTGCTGGAAAGGATGCGGTCGGTCAGCTGTTCGCAGGTCATTTCCAAGCTGAAAATGACGGTCGGTATCTTTTGCAGGCGGGCCACATTGGTAGCAATGTTCAGCGCAAAACTGGTTTTGCCCATACCGGGGCGGGCCGCCAGAATAATCAGGTCCGAACGGCCAAGGCCGGTCAGAATATTATCCAGATAGTTGAAGCCTGTGGGGATACCGGCAAATTTATCGCGGTCCGCACCGGACAGCTTTTGCATGGTATCAATAACTTCCAGGATAGACTCCTGAATGGTTTTAACGCCGGAGCGGTCCTGGCCGTTGCGGATATCGTACAGCTTTTGCTCGGCGCTTTCCAGCAGCAGGTCAGAATCGGATTCCTCGCTGGACTGCTGCAGGATATCGCGGGCTGCTTCGATCAGACGGCGGGTTTGATATTTTTCCTTGACGATCTTGATGTAAGAATCGACGTTGGAAATCGCCGGGACGGTTTCCGCAATGCGGGTAATGTACACTTTGGCATCATCTGCGCCCTTGAACACACCGTTCTGAGCCAGAGAGTCCACCAGAGTGATAACGTCCACCGCTTCGCTTTCGCTGAACAGGCGGCGCATTTCCTCATAGACGGCCCGGTTCTGCTCCGAATAGAACATATCGGGGTCCATCTCGGTGATCAGGCGGTTCAGGATGGTTTCATCCATCAGCGCTGCGCCAAGCACGCTTTGTTCCGCCTGCATGTTATACGGCAGCTGAATGCCCAGGCTGGACAAGCTTAATTCATTGTTTGCCATTCAGGCACCTCCCTGCCGTTTTTGTTGGAATGTAATTACAAGACCCCCTGCCAATTACAGCGGAGCCTCCTCGACCTTGACCTTGAACGCGGCCACAACACCCACATGCAGGCGGACTTTGGCATCATAACTGCCAAACTCCTTGATGCTGGCGGGCATTTCGATTTTTTTCTTGTCGATTTCGGTGCCGGTCAGCTTGTACAACTGTTCGGCAACTTCCTTTGCGGTCACTTTGCCGTGCAGCTTGCCGGAAGCGCCCCCCTTGACCTTGACAGAAACGATCTGGCCCTTGATCTTGGCAGCCAGTTCTTCAGCAGCAGCCTTAGCCTCGGCTTCATGGTGGGCTTTGGCTTCGCTCTTGGTGCGGGCGGTGTTCACAGCGTCAGCATCGGCCACTGCAGCCAGACCGCGCGGGAACAGGAAGTTGCGGGCGTAACCGTCCGACACTTCATGGATTTCATCCTTTTTACCAATGCTCTTGACATCCTGTTTGAGAATAACTTTCATCGTGGTGGTTCCCCTCTCTATGTAGTAATTGATATAATTTTCTGCCATTGGCAGGGATTCGCTGATCATTTAATTTGTTAAACTGCACCCACCAGTTCTTCCTGGCATTCCTGGTTGGCGCGGTATTCGTCGATCTGCGCGCGGATGCGGGCTTCGGCTTCCTTTACGGTACAATCACGCAGCTGGGCACCGGCCATCGTCAGGTGGCCGCCGCCGCCCAAGGGCTCCAGAATGACCTGCACGTTCAGCGCGCCCATGCTGCGGGCGGAGATGTTGACACCGCCGTTTTTGGCGATTGCCACAAAGCTGGCATCCACGCCGTTGATGGTCAGCAGGTCATTGGCTGCCATGGGCAGAACCACACTCATGGCGGGGTCAAGCTCATCCGAAGTGGCGATAGCGCAGCCTTTGTAGAGGTAAGCGCCCTCCACAATAGCGGCGCGGGCTTCGTATTCTTCTTTGGAAATATTGAACAGGCGCTTGGTCGCGGCGGTTTCGGCCCCGCGGCTGCGCAGCCAGGCGGCAGCCTCAAAGGTACGCACGCCGACATGCAGCGCAAAACTGCGGGTATCCAGCATGATGCCAGACAGCAGCGCCTGGGCTTCCAACTGAGTGATGTTGTTTTGGGCGGGCATGAATTGCAGCAGTTCACACACCAGCTCGCTGGCGCTGGAAGCAAAGGGTTCGTGGTACAAAAGGATCGGGTTATCAATATGCCCTACCGCCATGCGGTGGTGGTCGATAACAACCACGCGGCTGCATTTTTCGTAAATCTTTTGGTCTTCCAGCAGGCGCTTTTGGTATGTATCGGTTACGATCAGCAGGGTTTTGGGGGTGATGAGCTTATAGGTTTCTTCCGGTTCAATAAAGTTGTGGTCCTCCCCCGCCTTGTTGAACACATCCAGCAGCTGGCCCGCCAGCGTTGCCTTGCTGCGCACTGCGATGACCGAAGGCACATCGCACATTTTGCACATGCGCAGCAAACCGATGGCGGAGCCGATGGCATCCAAATCGCTCTGGCGGTGGCCCATGATAATGACGCTGTCGCTCTGGCGGATCTGGTCTGCCAGGGCGTTGGCAATGATGCGGCTGCGCACATGGCTGCGCTTTTCGACACCATGGGAAATGCCGCCGAAGAACTCAAAGCCATCGACTGTTTTCACGGCAGCCTGGTCGCCGCCGCGGCCCAAGGCAATATCAATGCTTTCGCGGGCCATCTCCTGGCATTCCTGCATAGTAGCGCCGCCATGGCCTACGCCGATGGAAAGGGTGAGCATTCCGCCGGGGTGCAACGCACGCACTTTATCCAGAATATCAAAGCGTTCTTCCATCATCCAGCGGATATCCCGCTCTTCCACCACCGCAATATAGCGGCTGTTGGACACCTTGCGCAGGAAACCGGTCGTGCGGCCGATGTATTCTTCCAGCAGGGTGTTGATGGCCTCCAGCTCGTGCGCCTGCTCGGAGTCCTTCATATCGTTGAACAGCTCGTCATAGCTGTCCACCCCAATAATCAGGTAAGCCGGGCGGCTGGCAGTGTATTCATCCAGCGTGTTTTTGTAGAACGTATCGTTGACCAAAAACAGCAATGTGCCCGTTTTGCTGCTGCGGCTGGTTGTGGCATAGGCCGTGTAGCGGTTTTCGTCAATGGTCAGGTCCTGGCCGTGGGCGCGGGCACAGACGGAAAGGTCAATGCCGGTCATCAGGCGGTCCGGTGCAGCCAGCAGGGCATCCTGCCCCGCCAGGATCTGCTCCCGGAAGGCCGGATTATACCACACCACGGAGCCTTCGGTAATCAGGGCAGTGGGGATGGAAAAATCCGCCAGCGAATACTGGGTCTTGCTGCCCTCAAAGTTGGTCCCGCACAGCATATCGGCCACAAAGCGCCGCAGCCGGCGGATGCCAAGCACCGCCACCACCAACGCAAACACTACAAGCAGCGCCGGTGCCAGCAGCCAGCGCGGGTTGCTGAACGCCAGCGGCACAGCCAGAGCGATGCACGCAACGAGCAGCAAAAAGATAATGACAAAGATATCACGTCTCAGCTTGTTTTTCATCATCGTTCCTCGGTGCCTGCAATGTGGGGCAGGCGGTCACGGTCAGATATGGTTTGGATCAAACTTCCATCAGAATGGGCAGAATCATGGGGCTGCGCTTGGTTTTGCGGTAGATATAGCTGGAAAGTGCCTCCCGCACGCGGGATTTCACGCTGGCCCAGTCGTGCATGTTATCCGCCATACTGCGGTCAAGGGCCATTTCAACCTGCACGCGGGCACCGTCCATCAGCTCCTCGCTTTCCCGCACATAGAC
>ENA-OPCC01001239-OPCC01001239.1-human-gut-metagenome-genome-assembly--contig:-NODE-1239-length-11349-cov-4.598814_pt1 | contig 11349 bp, 10 predicted proteins | sample MGYA00241558_ERZ501467 | MGnify/ENA primary metagenome ERZ501467 (study PRJEB25962, sample SAMEA2042620) | human gut metagenome | biome: human gut; feature: human-associated habitat; material: faeces...
GACGCTCTTCAGCTTTTGCTTGAGCGATATTTTTGTCCGCATTAGCCTGGTCTATCTGTAAGGCAGCACCGATATTCTTACCTATGTCGATGTCGGCAATATCAATAGACAGGATTTCAAAAGCCGTACCGGCATCCAATCCTTTACGAAGCACTAATTTGGAAATGGAATCGGGATTTTCCAAAACCGATTTATGGTTTTCAGAAGAACCGATGGATGATACGATACCTTCGCCTACACGAGCAAGAATAGTATCTTCTCCGGCACCACCTACCAGCTGACGGATGTTGGCACGTACTGTTACGCGGGCTTTGGCAATCAGCTGGATACCGTCTTTTGCCACAGCTGTAACAGGCGGGGTGTCAATAACCTTTGGATTTACCGACATTTGAACAGCTTCAAACACATCACGTCCGGCAAGGTCGATGGCAGTTGCCATTTGGAAAGGTAATTCGATGTTGGCCTTAGAAGCCGATACTAAGGCATGCACTACTTTCTCGACGTGTCCGCCGGCCAGATAGTGTGCTTCCAGTTCATCGCGGGTGATGTTACTCAAACCGGCTTTATGTGCTTCAATCAGGCCCGGCACAATGATATAAGGCGGTACATTACGAATACGCATCAGGAATAGTTGAACCAGTGATATGTTAACCCCTGAAACTTTGGCAGACAGCCATAGGAAGAATGGTACATAGTGGAAAAACAGTACCAGAAAAATGATACCGCCTATGATAATAAAGGCGGTGAGATACATCGTGCTTGGATCCATGATTTTAGTTATTAATGATTACTTATTAGTGATTTGTAATTTACGATTTGTTCTTCTCCACAAGTATTACTCCGTCTGTAATGCGATTTACTATAACGGGAGTTTTTTCATTCAGAAAACCGTCTGTGGATTTTACTTCTACGATGTCACCGTTTATCTCGGCATATCCGATGAGAGCAAGACGGGTAGTGGTAGTACCAGTATCACCTATTTTTACCTTCTCTTCGGCACTACGGTCTACTTTTGAAGTGATGTTTTTTTTCAAAGCTATCTTATCCAGGGTTTTGGAGCGCATGAACCACACTAATGAACCAACGCAGGTTATAGCGGATATGGCGAGTGTGATAAATCCTGCTGTTGTTCCTAAATTGGCAAAAGCATAGTAATTGGCGTAAATGATACAACCGCCCGCTAAAAAGCCGGCAATGCTGATACCCGGTATTATGAATAGTTCTACGAGGAACAGTATAACTGCTGCAACGATTAAAACTGCGATGATGAATATGTCCATGGCTGTTCTATTTAATGATTTGCTTTTCTAACTTCCGTACTTGGATAGCGGCACGGTCTATTTCGGTTACCAACTGTTGTACTCGTTTTTCTAAATCAAGTATGGCCGGAGCCATTTTATTTTTTTCGTTTTGATTGACACGTGAATATTGGGTACGCATATTTTCCAGTTTACCCAGTTGCAGATTATAGCTTTCTTCCAGTTGCAGATATTTTTTTAATTGCGCTTTTGCCTGCGGAGAGCGGAAATCGGCAGCATAATGATAAGTATTTCGATCATCAATCACGAACTCGAATTCATGGTGTTTTTTTGTTTCCGGCTTTTCCTGCATTATTTCCCGCAGGCGTTTTCTTGCATCAGTTACCAAACTTTCATCTGTCCAAGTATCTCTAATGGAATGGAGCCGGGCAAGCTTTATAAGCTTGTTTTTATCCATGCTTTCGTAGTTGTATACCTGTTTGGATGAGGCAGGAATGAATACATATACACAGACTTTACCATCCGGCTGATAGCGGTCAGATGCAAACCAACCGAGATTGTTGAACTCATCTATAACGTACATATAATCGTTGTAAGGCGAGTTGAACGGCATGCCTACGTTCTCCGGAGTTAAGTAAGTGTCTGCATTCGTGTTGTAGCGTGTTACGAAAATATCGTATCCGCCCATTGATGAAGGACCGTCTGCTGCGTAATAGATCGTGATGCCGTCTGCCAATACGTATGGATAACTGGCATTCACGGACTCGTTGATACTGCCGGGGAGCATACTGCCTTTCCCCCATTCGTCCATCATCTTGTTGCGCGACAGGATATTGAGCGTACTATCTTTCTGTAACTCACTATAATAAATCTTATTTCCCAACTCCGTTTCGTATACGGTACCGCCTGTACCATTGGAATTCTCAAAGTAGGCATCGTACATAAACAATTTCCCGGATTCGGGACTGATTTTATATGCTTCGAGAAAATCTTTCTTATCTACAACAAAACTGTCGATGAAGCACACTTCTTCTACGCCTTTCAGCAGACGAAGATTTGCTTTGCTCTTTTCCAGAAGTTTTTCGGCTTCGGTGGTAGAACGTTTCCTTTTTGCCAGTTCGGCAATATAATCTTCATAAGTGTTAACGGCGTTTTCAAATCGGTAAGTGGCATTATAAGCTTGTGCCAGAAAAAGCTGCCCGCTGGTAGCCCGGCGCTTTACGGCTGTTTCCAAATACTTTATGGCTTCTTCCGCTTCTCCCGTATTCAGACAACATACTCCATACCACAAATTGTAATTTCCGTTATTGGGCTGTGATTTCACAAATTTCTTAAAAGCGGGCTTTGCTTGTTCATATTGGCCTTTTTCATAGAGCGCTTTAGCCTGGGCAAGGGTTTGCGCTGAAGCATGTATTCCCCAAAAAACAAAAAGTAAAAGCAGTATATATTTATTCTTCATACTAAAAATCTTTTTAATGAGTTCAAAAATACAAATTAATCGGGAATAAAGCTGTTTTCCGTGATTCTATTATGTTAATTCTTCTTTAAATGATTCTTTTCAGTTACTTTTGCAGCCGACTTTTAACTGATTTTTATGGCACGGTTTACAGAGGAAGAAAAGACATTGCGACGTATTGAAAAACGGTTCAGTAAAGGTATGGTGGAATACGGACTGATTGAAGACGGCGACAGGATTCTCATCGGGCTTTCCGGTGGGAAAGATTCTTTGGCGTTGGTTGAACTGCTGGCTCGTCGCGCCCGGGTTTTTAAACCGAAGTTTTCGGTGGTTGCCGTGCACGTAGTCATGAAGAATATTCCTTATCAGAGCGATGCGGAGTATCTTAGAAATTTTGCAGAATCATGGGGCGTACCTTTTGTTTTGTATGAAACAGAGTTTGATGCGAGTACTGATACTCGTAAATCCCCTTGTTTTTTATGTTCTTGGAATCGGCGAAAGGCTTTATTTACTGTAGCTAAAGAGCAGGGATGCAACAAAATTGCATTGGGACATCATATGGATGATATTTTGGAGACTCTGCTGATGAATATTACTTATCAGGGGGCATTCAGTTCAATGCCACCGCGGTTGGTAATGAAGAAGTTCGATATGACGATTATACGGCCGATGTGTCTTGTACACGAAGCGGACTTGATAGAATTGGCGAGGATAAGGGATTATCGGAAACAAATGAAGAACTGTCCTTATGAATCGCAGTCGAGCCGAAGCACGATGAAAGGTATTTTACATCAGTTGGAAGAGATGAATCCTGAAGCCCGGTATAGTTTATGGGGGAGCATGAGTAATGTGCAAGATGAATTGTTGCCGAAAAGAACAGAGATAGGATAGACCATTAATAAGTAATTTCTAAATATTCAATTATTATATGAAAGCTTTTTATACCATTTTACTTTTAATTGTATCTAATGTCTTTATGACATTTGCCTGGTACGGACATTTGAAACTGCAAGAAATGAAAGTTATCTCTAATTGGCCGCTTTATGCCGTTATCTTGTTTTCATGGATGATAGCGCTGGCAGAGTATGCTTTTCAAATTCCGGCAAATCGTATCGGTTTTATCGGTAACGGCGGTCCTTTCTCATTAATGCAGTTAAAGGTTATTCAGGAAGTGGTAACGCTTATTATCTTTACGATATTTACCACTGTGCTGTTTAAAGGGGAATCTTTGCATTGGAACCATTTTGCGGCATTCGTATGCCTGGTCTTGGCAGTATATTTCGTTTTCTATAAATAATAAATTAGCGGGTCTTACCCGCTAATTTATTATTTTCCTGTCATATACTTTTCCATTCCTTTCGTATAGAACATCTGGAATTCTCCGTTTTCATCAGTATATATAAAACATGCGTCAAGGTCGGGATGGGCGTCGGCAAAACGTTCGGCTTCCTCCAATCCCATCACCATGAAGGCGGTGGCGTAAGCATCTGCGCTCATACAATCGCGGGCCACTACGGTGGCCGACAGAATGTTATGCTGTACCGGATATCCTGTACGCGGGTCGATGGTATGGGCATATTTCTTGCCGTCTTTATAATAATAGTTTCGATAGTTGCCTGAAGTCGCTATACCCACATCGGTGACCTGTAATACCGTTTGCAATTCCTGATTTACGGCAAGCGAATCATCTATCGGTTTGTTGATACCGATTCGCCATAAACTTTTTTTCGGGTTTTCTCCGCGAACTACTACTTCTCCGCCTATATCTACCATAAAATTCCTGATACCTTTCTTTTCCAACAGCTGTGCAACGACATCTACTGCATACCCTTTGGCTACGGCACTGCACGAAAGCATGATACGAGGGTCTTGCTTGATTACCTTTCCGTCGGCGGATAATGAAACTTTTGTGTAGCCTGTAATATCCAATAGGCTGTCTATCATGGTGGAGTCGGGAAATGCCCCTTTCTTGAATCCGAATCCCCAAGCATTGGCTAATGGGGCTACTGTGATGTCAAAAGCTCCTTCGGTCTCCTGGGATATTTCCATACTGCGGTGGAATACGTTGACAAAGAATGTGTCGGGAATAATATTTTCGTTCCGGTTGATACGAGTAATGGTAGCTGTGTCATTGAATGGCGACAGCGAACCGTCAAATCGTTTGAGCTCGGTTTCTATTTCTGCTTTTAAATCACCGTCGTACTGGTAAGTTATGTTGTAGACGGTTCCAAAAATCAGTCCGCTGGCAGTCTGATAAGGAGCCGTGCGATTGTGACGCGCAAGTATTCCGATAGTACCTAATACGAGTAAGGCAATCCATAAAAAGTTCCGTTGTACTTTCTTATCCATAATGTCTGATACTAAAATAAATGAATCAAATTTTCCTTTCTCCGGTTTGCAACTCTTAACTCAAGAATAAGTGCTCTATCAATATCTTTGTACCGATAATGATAAGGATAATACCTCCCCAAAGTTCTGCACGCAGCTTGCGGGCAATACCACATCCGAATCGGATACCGAACATCAGTCCGATAAATGATAAAGCAAAAGACACAAACCCTATGATGCCGATAGGCGGCAGAATGGCTGCAAAATTACGGACACCCAGAAATGCAAACGAAATGCCTACCGCCAAAGCGTCGATACTGGTGGCTACTGCTAATGCGGAGACTACTTTCAGACTGGTTGGGTCGAATTCATGCCTGCAGCCTTCATCTTTAAAAGATTCCATGACCATGCGTCCACCAAGAAAAGCTAAAATGGCAAAAGCTACCCAATGGTCTATACTTTCAATGAGATGGCTGAAAAAACTGGCGCCTATCCAGCCAAGCAATGGCATGAGCGCCTGAAAAAAGCCGAAAGCCAACGCCATTATCAGCATCGGACGCAGCTGAACACGTTTTAATATAATCCCACTGGCTATAGATACGGCGAAACAGTCCATCGCAAGCCCTATAGCAAGCAGCCAGATTTCTAATCCTGTCATTGTCTCAGAATGGTAGTTTATAAGTTATTGTATAGGTAACCCCGGTCGTGTTTCCGTTGTATTTGCCGTAGCCCGGTACATACCACGGATCTCCGTGCCCGGCAACGGAAGAACTCAGACGGAATTTAAATCGTAGGGCCCAACCCATATACAGGTCTTTCCATACGTGCGCCCGTATGCCGACGCAAAATTCAGCCCACTGCATCGAGCCTTTCATTCCTTTATAATTAAAAGGCAGGCTGTTTCCCCAAATGCCGTCTACTAAATTCGGATTACCCAAACTACCGCCGTATTCAGGATCGTTGACCGCTAACGCTTCTACATCATATTTAAAACCGGTTGCCGCATAGCGCAGGCCGACGAGAATCATATGTCCGTGTTTCTTGTTATAAAGCGCGTTATAGTCCATGCCGATGCGGAAATAGGGAGCGCCGGTTTTATAATGCACTCCTTTGTCACTCCAGGTATCGGTATTGCCGTATCCTAATTCTACAATGGGAAAAAAACGGTTTTTAAGATTTACATCGACAGCCACTTCGCTGCTGAAGAAGTCGCTTCCAAGCAGTTTACTTCCGGGACCCCATAAATCTACGCTGACAGAAATGCCATTGTATAGCGGATAGTACACTTCCTCTTTGGCTTCCTTTTTCTCCTTTTTGGGCGGATTGTTTGCCGGTGGGGAAGAAAGGTTGCTGTTTTGCGCCTGCGAGGGAAGAGACAACAGTAAACAGAGTGCCAGACTAATAGAATAGCTTAAGATTTTCTGCTCCATAAATTCCGGCTTCTTTATTTGCAATGCGAATAGAATCAAGGCTGTGACGACTATAACGGACACCTGTTATGGCTTGTTTCATTTGATAACCGCAATCCATTGACAGGAAGTAAGGCGTATTGGTCTGGTGGACTACAAGTGTGTCTGTCAATGTTTCGCTGTAACGAAATACCAGTACGGTGGAGTCGGCGGTATATCTCAATGGCAATGATAGGTCGTGCACTTTCTTTTGGTTGTTGATGATAATGGAATCCGTACCAAAGGCAGTAACCGTCAACGAATCCAGTGTATCATTAGATACCACTTTGGTTTCAGGATCTAATGTATATAGGTAACATTGCATCATGGCTCGTGTCGCCATTGAGCAGTCTGCTTCTTCCGAACAGGATATTACTACGCTGAAAACAGGGAAAAGAATAGCCCCGAATATTATGAACTTGACTAATGCTTTCATGGTTAAATCATTTTCTCAATTTGGTACTTGTTGCGCTCCGGCGCATTGCGGGATATCAGTTCTCCGAGGAAACCGGCCACAAATAACTGCGTACCGATAATCATGGATGTTAGTGACAGGTAGAAGTAAGGGGAGTCTGTCACAAGGCGGTATGGCATACCCTGATTCATGTAATACAGCTTGCTGGCGCCGACTATAATGACAGCGACGAATCCGATAAAGAACATCAGCGAACCCAATATGCCGAAGAAGTGCATAGGTTTGATGCCGAACGTGGAAAGGAACCAAAGCGATATTAAGTCCAGATATCCGTTGAAGAAACGATTCCACCCGCCGAATTTTGTTTTGCCGAATTTCCGTGCCTGATGATGTACGATTTTCTCGCCAATTTTCTTGAATCCGGCATTTTTCGCGAGATAGGGGATATAACGGTGCATTTCACCGTACACTTCTATGTTTTTTATAACGTCTCTGCGGTAGGCTTTCAGGCCGCAGTTAAAATCATGCAGGTTATTTATGCCGGACACCTTGCGTGCCGTGGCGTTGAACAGCTTTGTCGGTATGGTCTTTGACAGCGGATCATATCTCTTTTGTTTCCAGCCGGATACCAGGTCGTAACCATCTTCCGTAATCATGCGGTATAGTTCCGGTATTTCGTCAGGACTGTCTTGCAGGTCGGCATCCATTGTAATCACGACATTGCCTTGGGCCTGTTCAAAACCGCAATAGAGCGCCGGTGATTTACCGTAATTGCGACGGAATTTTATTCCGCGCACTTTATCGGACTCTGCTTGTAATTGCTCGATTATTTGCCAGGAACGGTCGGTACTTCCGTCGTTGACGAAAATAACTTCATAAGAAAAGTTATGGGTTTTCATTACCCGCTCAATCCATGCAAACAATTCCGGAAGAGACTCCTCTTCATTATATAAAGGAACGACAACTGAAATATCCATTTGCTTATTTACGATTTTACTATTTACACTATACCTGAATTTATCTGAAATCCGTCTTTGCTTGTCATTCCTTCTTACGTCTCATTACAAATAAGGCGGTGGGAAGAGCAAGTAATGAGCCGCAAAATACATTCCATGACACCAATTGCATGGTGATGTCTATGGGAGTGAGCGATTTCACAGTTTCCAGCGTTTCTTGAAACATGTTTGCGTAGGCTTCTATGCCCGGTACGCCACTTTGATTTAAAATATCGATTTGCGACTCGTAGGCATTGATAACGAAACCATGATCGATGAAACGGAAATAAATGTAATGTGCCACAGCCGTCAGCAATGCGGCAAACATATACATAAATACTGTGAATATCCATGCATGCAGGAAGCTGATACCGCCACCGCATACAGTATTACGATACATTCGTACATAATAATACCCCATGAAAGGAACACATAACGTGAGCCCTACGAAAAGGAAAGATAAAAACGGAATTGTCAGCCCCAGAGGAAAGAGAATGAATTTTAAAATCCAATATCCGCCCAAATAGGTGCCGAACAACATCGCGTATTGCATGTAACCTTTATTTTCTGCCATTTTTCTTAGAAATATGGCGCAAAGTTATAAATAATATTGGTTGTAGACCCTGTATTCTTGTTAAAGTTGAAAAAAGTTAGGGTAAGGTATTGCGGATTTAAAATTTTTATCTACCTTTGCACCCGCAAACATGGGTAAGTCCTATACGGCCAGCTCCCTTCAAATCCTCCAGGGCTTGATCGCAGCAAAGGTAGTTGGTTGTAGCGGCGCGATATAGTAAGCTTACCCACCCGCCTCTTTAGCTCAGTTGGCCAGAGCACGTGATTTGTAATCTCGGGGTCGTTGGTTCGAATCCGACAAGAGGCTCAAAAAAGAGATGCATCAGTAATGACGCATCTCTTTTTTCTTTATAATATTGCTATAAAAGATGAGGGAGCACACTGTTATGGTGTACTCCCTTTAACTTTTTAATACCTGTCATTTACTGACTTTTACATGTACTTATTTTATTCTTCTGTATCCGTATACGGCGTTGTTTCCTAGCTCTTCTTCGATGCGTAACAGCTGATTGTATTTGGCCATACGGTCTGAGCGGCTTAAAGAACCGGTTTTGATTTGACCGCTGTTGGTCGCTACGGCAATGTCCGCAATCGTAGCATCTTCCGTTTCACCGGAACGGTGGGAAGTAACGGTTGTGTAGCCATGACGGTGCGCCATTTCGATGGCATTCAGCGTTTCTGTCAAGGAGCCGATTTGGTTTACCTTTATCAGTATGGAGTTTGCGCAACCTTTTTCGATACCCATGGCGAGGAAGTCCACATTGGTGACAAACAAGTCGTCACCTACCAGTTGGCAGCGATTTCCGATGCGGTCGGTCAGTTTCTTCCAGCCTTCCCAGTCGTTTTCGCTCATTCCGTCTTCGATAGAATCGATAGGATATTTGTTAATCAGTTCTTCCAGATAATCAACTTGCTCATTGGCTGTGCGTTTCTTACCTTTCTCGCCTTCGAATTTACTGTAATCGTAAATGCCATTGTGATAGAATTCGGAAGAGGCGCAGTCCATAGCAATCATTACGTCCTTACCCGGTTCGTAGCCGGCAGCCTTAATGGCGGCAATAATCGAGTCCAAAGCGTCTTCCGTTCCTGCCAGACCGGGAGCGAAACCGCCCTCATCGCCAACGGCGGTACTGAGGCCGCGGTCGTGCAATACTTTCTTCAGGGCGTGGAACACTTCTGCACCCATGCGCAGGCCTTCGCGGAAAGAATTGGCGCCTACCGGGCGTATCATAAATTCCTGAAAAGCGATCGGGGCGTCACTGTGTGAACCGCCATTGATAATATTCATCATCGGGACAGGCAATACATAGGCATTCGTCCCGCCGATATAACGGTAGAGAGGCTGGTCCAAATAGTTAGCTGCCGCCTTGGCAACAGCCAGAGAAACGCCTAACATGGCGTTGGCGCCTAAATTAGACTTTGTCTTCGTACCGTCAAGTTCAATCAGTTTATGGTCGACCTCACGCTGGTTCAGGGCGCTCATGCCCAGGATAGTGGGAGCAATTACATTATTTACATTATCGACAGCTTTCAGAACGCCTTTGCCACCATAGCGTTTCTTGTCACCATCACGAAGTTCGATTGCTTCGTTTTCACCGGTAGAAGCGCCAGAGGGAACAGCTGCGCGGCCAAAAGCTCCGGAAGCCAAATGTACATCTACTTCAACAGTCGGGTTACCACGTGAATCAAGGATTTCTCGTCCTACTACTTTTACAATTTCCATATTTTTACTATTTGAGTTTTATCTTTCGTACAAATATAACAAAAGAGGACGAAGCTTTGTTGGGGAAAGGGGATCAATATTGTCTATTGCCCTATTTACAACGACATCGACAATTCGATCCGATATCCTAAAGCGTTCATAATGCGATAGAATGTTTATACATAACGAATCCCAAAAGGAAATGCCACCTCCCCTACTTTTTCCGAACAAAACTTTCCGGCTTTCAGATAAACGATTATCTTTGTTACACTATCCGGCATTGGATAGCGACCTAAAACCTGTCAAACTATGAAATCAGACATGTTTATTGATCCGAAATCGGATTACGCGTTTAAAAGGTTTTTCGGCACTGTGTCAAACAAGGAGCTTACAATCGGCTTCTTGAACAGCCTGCTTAACAAGGATATTAAAGATATCATATTCCACAACGTGGAAATGCAAGGCAACAATACTGATAGCAGGAAAGCTGTATTCGATTTGTTTTGTGAAGGATCGGATGGAGAGCTTTTCATTGTCGAAATCCAGAAAAAGAGACAAAAGTACTTCTCCGACCGTGTACTTTACTACGCTTCGTTTGTTATACAAATGCAGGCTGATATAGAAAGCGAGAAGTTCCGGTTGGCAAAGGAGGAGGAGAGAAGACGGTGGAACTATCATATCAACAAAGTGTATGTAGTCTGCTTTTTGGACTTCCGGCTCGATACGCGCTACACTGACAAATATCGTTGGGATGTCGTGCGCATGGACCGTGAACTGAAAATTCCGTTCAGCGAAACACTGAATGAGATCTACTTGGAGCTTCCAAAGTTCAACTTGAACTTTGAGGAATGCGATACGTTTTACAAAAAGTTTTTATACACGATGAACAACATAGACATTATGGGACAGTTATCAAAAGAAACAATACAAAACGACAAACTCCTGCGAAAACTCAAAAGCGCTATCGAACTACAACGCATGAGCGCTAAAGAACGCTTAGCATACGAACTAAGTATTGCAGCCGAACGCGACCTGGCTGCCTGCATGGCTACAAGTTTTGAGGAGGGGGAGGAAAAAGGGAAAGCCGAAGGAATGCGCAAAATCATCCTGAACATGAAGCAAGCAGGCATGGATCTTGCAACCATCGCCAAGACTGCCGGACTGCCGGAAAAA
>ENA-OPCC01001254-OPCC01001254.1-human-gut-metagenome-genome-assembly--contig:-NODE-1254-length-11250-cov-2.344439_pt1 | contig 11250 bp, 2 predicted proteins | sample MGYA00241558_ERZ501467 | MGnify/ENA primary metagenome ERZ501467 (study PRJEB25962, sample SAMEA2042620) | human gut metagenome | biome: human gut; feature: human-associated habitat; material: faeces...
GAAAGAGTTCATATGGCGGAAAAACAGGCTCTCTGGAGGTAACTGCGCCTTTGGGAGGCGGAAGCCTGCTGGTGGGATTGAATCATGAAAGCAGTAAAGGTGATTTTCCTTATAATAACTATGCTGCTATTCGAGAAGAAAGTATCAGCAGCAATCAGATTGCAAGTCTTGAAATCCAACTTAAAGGGATTCAGGCAAAAATCACAGATTTTAATAAGGATAATATAGATGGATTTATGAAGAGCGGTCTTACCGATTTATCGGAAGCGCAAGGGGAATACTACCGGAATAATGAAAATGCCTGGCTGGATTTTGTTCGGAACGGGGGAATGGCACAGGCGATAACTGATCATAGTTATAAAAAGGCGGAGGATTTGGCAGCTAATAATCATGCCGGTTTGTTTTCCACACAAATGGAAAAATTAGGGTATTGGCAGGGGTTCAAACAGGCTGTGGCTGATTTTAATGGGGTAGATGTTTCAGATATTCCTGCTTCACAGTATTGGGATGCGCTGTCTGCTGATTGGATTGATGATTCTATGACAGGCGGCTACCTGACAGAAGACATGAAGAAAGAAATACTACAGGCATATGCAAAGGCGGATTCAGCTTATAACACTTCTGTGTGGCGGGATGATGCTGATCCAGATCGAAGTATTTATATGAAAGAACTGCAGTCTAATAAAGTTGAAAAGACAGAGGCACTTGGGAAAGAAAAAGATCGTTATAGAGCGATAAAGGATAATAGCCGCCATCGTCGGTATAACGACCGGAAAAGTACGGAAGGGATTATCAAATGGCAGAATGAAAATTGGATGGTTAAAGGAACATGGAACAGATTGAGCCGTCATTTGCCGGACAGCCTTTGGGGGGATTCTTATCTGGATGCTGCTACGAATCTGCTTGTTGATGTAAGGGATATTTATTATGCTTCCAGTCGAAAGCAGATTCTTGATAATAAGGAACTTCTTGTTCAAAACAGGAATGAAAATGGAAACATAGAATGGGGCTGGCGTATTGATTACCTTCATCAGGATAAGAAATATCGTACAGAGCATAAATTATTCTGGCCGGACAACTTCCGCTGGCAAAATATACCGCTTCGGGAATGGAGTCAGTATAAGTCGAACAAATATAATATCCAGATAGATGGCAGCTATAAGCTGAGTGCTCGACAGATGCTTGATTTCCAGACGAACTATTCTCGTGAGAGGCTGAATGTGGACGGGTCTCTCATGGATAAGGTCATGACCGGTACGATTGGAAGCCTGCTAGGGCAAATGCGTAATAAATATGAGCAGGAAATTTTTAATATACAATTGCAAGATAGTATTACATTGGACAAGAAAGGTTCCCTGATTTTAACCCCTGCCCTTCGTTATAACCGGTCGAAAATTATAGGACACAGCAATAGCAAGCGGTTTGGTGAAGATCATGATAAACATTTTTTCTGGATTCATGAAAAAGACAGCCAGGCGGATGGGAAATTAACGTGGCAGCTGGCATTAAAAAAAGAGTTTAGTGATAGTTTCACTTTAAGAGCCACCGGCGGTACATATTTCCGTTTGCTGAATATGTATGAAATTGCTGGGGATGGTGCGGGCATACTTCCTGCTCCATCTGACGGAAAAGGACCGGTTTTCCCAAAGCCGGAATACGGGAAACAGTTTGACTTCAGTGCTTTGTGGCATGGAAAGATATTGGGGGCAGATAACAGTACGACACTAACTTATTTCTGGAGAGACTCCGATCGGATGCTCCAGCTGTATCGGGTAGGCTTGGACTATTGGTCTTATTTCAATGACAATAAAGGAAAGGCTCATGGGATTGAATTTCAAAGCAATTGGAAATGGAATAAATTTAGTATAGATGCGGAGCTGACTTATACAAAAATGCATCTGCAGCGGAGAAACAGTACTGTTGGATATGGGTACAGTGATGTATGGGCGACCTACCAACCGGAATGGGAAGGAAGTGTTCGACTGACATGGTCGCCTAATGAAAAAATAGCTGTGTTTAATGAGGTCCACTATACTGGAGAATATTTTACTTATTACGGAAAGAGCACAAATGGGTCGCGTGAGTCCTATCTGATGGGGCGTCCGGTTCCTTCTCTGGTAACAATAAATGCAGGAGTTAAGTGGAAGCCGCAGAAACATCTGCAGATTGCGTTTGGATGTAATGATATTTTTAATAAGGGGCCGAAGCTGAAGATATGGAGCGATATTTATAATTATCAGGACGGGTATATTAATCCTGATTATGTTATACAGGGAAGAACGTTTTATGGAACAGTCCGTTATGAATTCTAATTTATGGGAGGCACGTCATGAAACCTTGGAAATTTTTAAATCGTCGTAACAAGATAGCTTTACTGACCATTGCTTTAAGCGGTTCGTTTTTTGGAACATATTCGGCTGATGCTGCTGTTTTAGTTGCTACTATACCATCCGATTACATTAATAGCGAAATGGGAACTATAACCGGATCCCGTGTAACTACACATGTGGATAAAGATCCACATAAAGGAGTTGTCAAAGGGTTAAATAGAGACCCCGGCCTGTATGGCGGTACAACTATTAATGGGGAAAGCATGCTCCTTCTCAGGCAGTATACATACAGTACTACAGATCTGAAGCCGATACAGATCCTGGATATGGAAGGGGATCCGAATAAACCTGTTGTATCAGGGGTTATCAAATCGGCTGCAAATCCTCATAGCGGTGTTTCTAATGGGAAATATGTGTTTATGGCGGACTATGATCTGGGAACTGTAGGAGCTGCCCGTATTGATGGTGATAAACTTGTAGAAGAAACGGAGATGGTAATTACTGCAGACCGGTTTCTGTCTGATTTGCGTAAAGGTTGGGAGAGCGGGACCGCGCCTTATGCCTACGGAGACGATGTAACTGTTCACGGAGAAGGGCTTTATATAGATCATAATCATCTTTTTGTCGCCTATAATATAAATCCTAAGGATAAGGGATGGATGGAGTATAAAGATGGCGTATTGGCAGAGTATGAGATTCTTGGCAATGGGAAACTTAAATTTAAAGGGGCCGCCAGGATAGGGAAAAATGTGGATTCTGTCCGCATTAATAAATATAATGACCACTATATCATGAATGGGATTGGCGGTATGCAGCATTATGGGGGGGAAAGAAATCCGGAATCCGGTATTTTTATGGTATCCGCTCATGCAGGAGAAGGATTGACGAAACCGGCAGAAAATAGTAGACAAGCTGTTGTGCCTCAAAATGTAATCCAAGAACTCGATAATCACTTTTCAGATTTTTACAACTGTAAAATAACACCTGACGGACAGGCTTATATATTGGCATATGGGCTGAACGCCGGGAAAGTTAACCAATTCCAGGTATATAAGACAACGGTGTCGAATTTATACAGCAGCAATCCAGTCTCCTGGGAAAAAATAATTGACACATCTCCTGATAATGGCTGATTTCTATACCAAACGCCTTTGGGCAGAAATCGGAAGTGAGTTAAAAGTATATACTGATGGTGATAAGAATCCTACCCATACATGGGAGGCAAGAAGCTTTTCCACAAATGAACATCATTACACTTTTAATTCAGTAGCGGTTATTTCAGGGGATAAAGTAACCGGAGAACTGGCGGGAGTACGGTGGACGGCACCGTCAGGGATTGCGGTCTATAATAATCCGGAAATCAAAACCTCTTTGTCTAAAAAAATATATAAAACAGCAGTTACAGGGACAGCGAAAGATACTGCTTATAAAAAACTGACCGCTGATAATAAGAACTATAAATTTAATGAAGATGTGGATATCAATAGAGATATAGGATTTGGTGATTTGAGAACTAATGCTTATGCAGGAGTATTTGCCCGTGAGGGGAATGATATTGTCATTGATACAGTCGGGCATGTTCTTGAAATGCATTTGTCCAATGATATAGGAAGCCCTGTCGGTATCTTTGCAGGAAATGGGAAGAATGTGACCATCCGGACTGATGGACTGAATATTTCTACTTCGGTTAATGCAGAATATGGAAATTCAATCAGCCACGGCATCTGGAACGATGCGGGGAAAGATCAGGGAAGTACCATTGACATTACAGGCCCCGTGCAGATTTATATGGGCGGTGGGTATGGCGGATATGGAGTTGCCGTGCAGAAACTTGATCGCTGGGGAGAAAAAAGCAATGAGGCCAATACCAAATCCCAAATTAATATCCATGGAGATCTTTCTATCAGGTCAGACACAACCGGTGCATGGGGGATAGGGGTCAACAGAGACAATGTGTACTCCAGATTTAATAGTGCCGGTATATTGACTACTGTAGACAATAGTGAGGTAAATATCGACGGGAATGTGGATTTCCGTATTTATGGAAATGGTATTACAGCAAATGCAGCAGGGAGCAGAGTATCTATTGGCGGAGGCCGTATAGAAGTTCCTTCCGGGAAAAAATATGGGTACTATGCCATTGGAGCTTATCAGGGGACCGTTAATGTAAATGCAGGTAAAAATGGTGATGCACCGGGAAATAATACGGTACAGCTGGCCGGTGATATATTTGCACTTCCTACCGGTACGGTTAATTTAGGACTGACCAATTCTGATTCTTACATAGAAGGGATCATAGATAATGGAGGTACGGCCAATCTGTTATTGCGGAACAGAGCTGTATGGCATAATTTACAGCAAAATAAGAGGTACGAAAAGGATAATGAGGATATAGGTGCCGGGGAAAAGAGCCGTGTGACTAAATTGACAGGCGGCAGTGACGCGGCTCATGGCGGTATTATTTTCCAAAAGGGAAATACGCCGATTCTCGTGGATAATTACGGTGGACACACGACTGTTATATATGAGCATGATACGTCTGTTCCGGGTGATCCCAATACAGGGCTGGCTATAAAAGGCGGCGATTTCAGAATTAAAAAGGCTGCCGCCGGTTCCGGTATTACCCTCAGGACAGATAACGCAGGCTTGAACACCGTTTCCACAAAGGCCGCAGATAAAAATCTGGTCAGTGGAACCTTAAACAAGCTGGCGAATAAACTCTACTACGAAGCCTATAAAAATGGCGAGAAGAACTTGGCAGGGAAAGTGGAAATTGCGGAAGGGCTGACCGCCCGGTCTGCCAGCCAGCGAATTGAAGACATTACCTATAAAGACACTGACGGTCAGGGCCAGTACCTGTATACGCCCGCAAAAGATGAGAAAAAAACAGGACCGATTACCACATCTGAAGATATAAATGTAACGAGAAAAGCGGAAGCGGATGGAAGTATCCGGATAGTGTGGACAGAGCCAAATGCGGTAAATGGGAAGTATGTAAGCACGCTGTACAGTGAAAATAGTACTTCTAAACAAAATCCTATGGTTGTGGATTTGAACGGGCACAACCTGAATTTGAAGGCGAACAGCGCGGGAAAAATTGCCGCGGCCGTTTATGTTGGAAACAACCAATATATCAATATCAACGGCGGAGTGAATGACAAGTTGTTGATTGAGGTGACAAATACGGATACGCGCGGATCCAATGGTATCTTCCTTGAGGGGAATTCCCACTTGAATATTAAAGGAAATGTGGAAATATCTAATGTGGTGACGAAAGGAGATGCTGCAGCGGGTATTGCATTCCAGGGGAAAGACAGTGAAGCGGTAATTGATGGAACTTTGAAGATTACTGATGTATACGGGAAAAGAGGAAAAGGTGTCGGAATCAATGCAACGGGGATAGCTGTTACCGGTGAAAACTCTAAAATGACAGTAACCGGTCCGGTGTTTATCAGCGGTGTAAAAGGAAGCGGTTTGAAAACAGTAGGAGCCGATACGATGATTTCTGTCGGCGGCGGTACGATTGAGGCGGCAGAAGATGCAGACAAGTCCCATAATTATTATGCGGCTCGCGTAGAAAAAGGAACCATCAATATTAATATGGATGGTAATCAAGCGGGGAAGAAAAAGACCAATATCACAGGCGATATGTTCGTAACAGGACAGTATGGCAAGAAAGTCATTGAGTACAGCGGCGGACAGCTGGTGGATTGGAAAAATGCGGGAAAACTAAATGTGGCGCTGACAGATGATAAATCTTCATGGAAAGGTGCCGTGGTCTACGATCAATATACATCTGATTATGGTACCGGTGGGAAAACGGTCCATGATGTAGGCGAATTCAATTTGTGGCTGCAAAATGGAGCGGTATGGACAAATGAAAGGCAGTCTCATGGTACGACGACTACCACGGGGAGTGCCGCGTTTATAGGAAGCCAGATCGCACATTTTCATGGGGACAATGGAGATGCAAAGAAATCTGTCGTTTATCAGAAAGATGAAAACCCGATTTTTGTAAATACATACAGCGGGAAATCGACAATTATTTATGAGCATGATACTACTGCACCGGCAGATCCGAATGAAGGATTTGCTATAAAGGGCGGAGATTTCAAAATCACCAATGCGGCTGCCGGTGCTGATATTGTACTTAGAACGGACAATGCAGGTCTATATACCGCCTCCGATAAGGCGGCAGACAGGAACCTTGTGAGCGGAACACTAAACAAACTGGCGAACAAACTCTACTACACCGCCTATAAAGATGGAGAAAAGAACCTGACAGGGAAAGTGGAAATCGCCGAAGGCCTCACTGCTTCCACGGCCGGCTTGAGAATTGAAGACATTACCTACAAAGAGACGGATGGACAGGGCTTCTATTCCTATACACCGGCATCGGATACACTGACGGAATTCGGAAGAGCGATTACCGGAGGCACCGACCAGCTCTATGTGGATGCCGGCGTTAAACAGGCTGACGGGATATATAAATTCACCAAAGACAGCACAATTACTATTGATGATACAGTATTGGGGGAAACTTATCCTATCAATACAGATGGTGGAGATAAAGTCATCGTCAATGCGGAAGGGAAAAAACTGACTCTTATATCGAAAGGAAATGCTCTTCGCGCAGGAATACAAACCGTATTGAAGAATAATAAAAAGATCGATATCACTGCGGACAAATTAATTATTAATGCAGAAAATACGAAAGGAATGAGCCGTGCTTATGGAATCTGGTTTGCGGGAAATTCTTCAACGCTGGATATTCATGGAGATACAGAAATAACTTCCAAGGCGAATGACTGGAGTTATGGTGTTCTCTTGGGGCAGGCTTCTAAAGCCAATTTTGATGGATTAAAAGTTTCCGTATCAAAAGAGGCGAAAGAAAGCGCAGCGCTTAAAGGAACGGGGAAAAGTGTGATTTCTGTAAATGTGCAGGGTGATACGGCAGGAAGCAGATCCGTACAACTTGATGGGGAAGTTGTTACTAAATATCTTTATGAAGAAGATGAAGATGGAATTGTTACAACTAATGGGCCAAGCACAATCAATTTGGCGCTAACCACGGCAGATTCTTATTGGAATGGGCTTAGTGCATATTCTTACAAAGATGAGAATGGTGGAGACACAATTGCTAAAGAAGATCATGGAAATCTGAATCTGTGGCTGCAAAATGGGGCTGTCTGGACGAATGAAAAATATGGAAAAACAGAGTATGCTGGGTTTAAGGGCAGTTATGTGACACGTCTGACCGGCGGAAGCGACATGTCCCATGCCGGCGTAATCATTCAGAAAGATGAAAAACCGATCAGCGTAGAAAACTACAGCGGGCATACCACAGTGATTTATGAACATGATACGGCAGCGCCGGCAGATCCGAACGAAGGATTTGCGATGAAAGGCGGCGATTTTAAGATTGCCAAAGCGGCTGCTAATTCCGGTATTACTCTCAGGACAGATAACGAAGGCCTCAATACTGCTTCCAACAAGGCGGCAGATAAAAATCTGGTCAGCGGGACACTGAACAAATTGGCAAATAAGCTGCATTATGAAGCCTACACAAAAGGCGAGAAGAATTTGACAGGAAAAGTGGAAATTGCCGAAGGACTGACCGCGCAGTCTGCAAGTATGCGGATGGAGGACATCACATATAGAGACGCAGATGGACGGGGGCAGTACCTCTATACACCGGCAGTTGATATTCCGGAAGAACAGGATGTGACGGAGTTCAGTACGGCCATTACAGGTGATGAGACAGCGGATACGTTCTATGTGAATCATGGCGTATTAAAAAATGGATTATACAGCTTTACCAAATCGGAGTCGACGATTACTACGGATGGGGCGTCTATTCCCGGCGGCCCGTGGATGGGAAGTATTATGGCGGCCATATCCGGCAGCAGTAAAGAAAAGTCGGCAACGCTGGATTTGAATGGCAACAAGCTGACGGTTGACACTGGTTATAATGCAACAGTCGGTATTGCTGGAATCGGAAGCGGCAAGGTTGAAATCAATAATGCCGGAGCTATGAGTGTAAATGGAGAGAGAGCCGCGCTGTATGCCAATGGCGGTGGTATGATTACTATTCATAACGGTCATGATAGTGCAGGAACGTTGACGCTCCGCGCAGGCAGCAGTAACCCGCGCAATGTGGCCGTTGTGAAGACTATGAACGGTGCTGACGGTGTTACTTCCAGTATCACGATTGACGGTCTTGTGGATATTTTGGCGGATGCGAAAGCGGAAGACGGGCATGGTGCCAATGAAGCGGTCAGCGCGGTGGCTTCGGATATTAATATCGGCGGTGGTACGATTAAGGCCATCAATGGAGCGCATATGGTGAGTTCGTTTCCCAGAATTACGGTACGGTCAATGTGAATGTGACTAAGGGCGAAGATGGTCTGGCCAACGGTGTGGGCAGCTTGAAAACTGTTATTGAAGGGGATATCGTGACTAACGGCGGTATGGGGACTAAAGGTCGTGTCAGCGTGGGTCTTTCTACCGCAGACTCCCATTGGATCGGGAATTATGGCGATACTCGCGGCTATGGCGTGACACAAGGGCAGCTCGGCGCAGTCAATCTGTTTATGAAGAACGGCTCTTACTGGAAAGGATTCAGTAACGGATCCATAAAAGTGGAGATGGATGGAAAAGATACGAACTGGGTAGGGTTTAACGTCGGTGACGGTATGCAGCTGTCTATGAAAAACGGAGCCACTTGGTATAATGCGATTACGAAAGACCAGAAAGATCAATCCGGAAAATCAGTTGACAGCAAGGTAACCTATTTTACCTCAAATAAAGGGATTGTGGATATGACCGGAGCCAAAGCGTTTATCGCTTCTGCCAACAGTCTTTCCGGTCCGACTTCCGGTCAGTCTACCTTTGTTACTGAAAGGCCGGATTCTGAAACGGGAAATCTTGTAATTGGCAATTACAGCGGCAATGCTACCGTAATTTATAAACATGAAATCAAAGATGACAGCACGCGTGAAAATGCAGCCCTCTATGGAAACAAAGCGGCTAATATCATCGGAGGGACCTTAACTGTTGCCAAAGCGGCGGAAAACTCCTCCATTACCCTGCGTACAGACAATGAAGGACTCTATACCGGATCGGACATCCACATAGACAAAAACTTGGTAAATGACACATTGAACAAGCTGGCAAACAAACTCTACTATACTGCCTATAAAGGTGGAGAACGAAACCTTACGGGCAAAGTGGAAATTGCAGAGGGATTAACCGCCCAGTCTGCCAGTCGGAGGATGGAAGATATCACATATAAAGATGCGGACGGACAGGGGCAGTATCTGTATACGCCGGCAGAAGATGAGCCGGCAGACGGACCGATAAAAATGCCGGAAGTGTTCAGACAGGATCGTGTAGCAAAAGCGACGATAGCGGATGCGGTAGGATCTTATGCGAAAAAGTTTGTGGCAGCTGCCTATAATGGTACGTCGGAGAAGGACATGCTTGTGGATATGAAAGGGCATGCATTGACTTTGTCTGCCGATGCGGGAAGTGAAAAGGTAAAGACGGTTGGCGTCATGGCCGATGCAAAGAACCTGAAATTCATTAACGGCAAAGCGGACTCCCCTGTTCATATCACGGCTACGACCGGCGGTGAAGCGGCAGGTATCATGACAAGAAACAGGGGAACTGTTTCCATGACTCATGATATTGTGATTGACAAGGTGGAAGGTGCACAAATGGCCGCCGGGGTAAAAACAACGAACCCGGGAGATAAAATTTCCATAAAGAGCCTGAAAGTCGATCAGTCTGTGAAAGCTACAAAGGATACGATGCAGCAGGGGGCAGTGGGTATTCATGCTGGCGGCAACGGAGCTGTAGTGGAAGTATCCGATAAGGTAGATATTGCGCTGAAAGGCATCGGTGTTAAAGCCGTGGGCGGTACAGCACGGATAGCAGGCGGAAGGATTGTCACAGACACGGATACGACCAAGTATCATAAAGCGTTAGTCTCTGAAAATTCTGTAACCGGCGACAGCAGTATTTCCATGAATATGAATGAGGATGATACTGCCGCAGGTAATCAAAAAGTGGAGATTTTCGGAGATATAAAAACGCAGAAATCCAAGAAAACCGGCGGGAAAACCGGTCGTGTATTCCTTGGATTGAATTCAGCAGAGTCTTCATGGAAAGGAATCACCGATTATGTAGACGACAAGGATTATGGCAGCGGCGAAGTAAATTTGTGGCTTGGAAACAGTGCGATATGGACACATGAAAAGACAGCAGCCACAGGGAAACATCTGTCGAGCTCTGTCTGGAGCGGCAGCCGTATTACTGCATTTCATGGCGGCAGTGACGCGTCTCATGCCGGCGTGGTCATCCAGAAAGAAAAAAATCCGATCAGTGTGGAAAACTACAGCGGCCATACGACCGTAATTTATGGTCATGACACAGCAGATCCAACAAAAATAACTGGCGGGAATTTTATCATTGGTAGAGCGGCCGCCAATTCCGGCATCACCTTAAGAACAGACAACGAAGGCCTGAACACCGCTTCCGACAAAGCCGCCGACAAGAACCTGGTGAGTGCCACACTGAATAAACTGGCGAACAAACTCTTCTACGCTGCCTACAAAGACGGAGAAAGAAATCTTACCGGCAAAGTAGAAATTGCTGAAGGACTTACCGCGCAATCAGCAAGCATGAGAGTAGAGGGCATCACCTATAAAAAAGAGACAGGACAGGGACAGTACCTCTATACCCCGGCAACAGACATTCCTGACGAACAAATCATCAATCCGATGAAACAAACCATGGATGGAAGTGTCCCGTCAGAAAAAGCCTATACAGACGCGGGCATCTATAAAGCCGCCGAAAACACCTACCGCTTCACAAAAGACCCGGCAGAAATACAGGCAGATACCGCCATATCGGCAGG
>ENA-OPCC01001259-OPCC01001259.1-human-gut-metagenome-genome-assembly--contig:-NODE-1259-length-11237-cov-2.444464_pt1 | contig 11237 bp, 9 predicted proteins | sample MGYA00241558_ERZ501467 | MGnify/ENA primary metagenome ERZ501467 (study PRJEB25962, sample SAMEA2042620) | human gut metagenome | biome: human gut; feature: human-associated habitat; material: faeces...
CGAATCATGATAAAATAGCATTAAATGTCAATGGACTTCTTGAATTTGTGTACATTGGAGCTTGTGTCGGTTCTGAAACTTTATGTAAAGATATTTATAGATTGTCTGGTAATGAGTATATATCGATAAACCTGCAAACTTCAGAATTCGCAATAAAGGAAATAGCATTTGAATGGAGAAGACCATATGATTCATATGAGAATTCTGTGTCAGAGGTGGTGGCTAATTTGTCTCAGACAGCAAAAGTTTTATCAAATGTCTACGCTTCTACTTCTATTTGTATGACTGGAGGGTTGGATTCAAGAATATCATTAGCCTCTTTTTTATCAGAAGGATTTAAACCCACGCTTTTGTACGGAATAGGCAATAGTATTATAACTGATACATTTAAAGAAGATCGAGATATTGTGAATAAAATATCGGATATTTTTGGCTTGGATTTAAAACTATTGGATTGGTCTAATCCCTCAAAAATTGATTCATTTTGGGATTACTATAAAAATAAATATGGCATATTATCTTTGATTTATCAAGCTTCAGATTCTATCATGAAGTCATTAGAGAATGATACAGAACAATTTGTTACTTATGGTTATTATGGAGAAATGTACAGAAATATTTCGTGGATAGAATCGCAGAAGCGACTTACTGTAGAGCAGTATGTGAGAGATTATCTTTTAAAACTCCACAAGGGAGATGCCATATTGAAATTGGCAAATATAAATTTTGAGGAATTTGTTGATAATATTGTTTTGAAATACAAGAAAGTGTTAAAATTTAAGTTTAAGGTTGATGCTGAAAATCTATCTATTGATGATATATTTTACTTGGAACTTGAAAGACGATCAAATTGTGATAATATTATGGTTAATTTCTCTAATAGAATTAACTATTCTATTTCTTTGATGGGGCAATACCAAGTTTTGAGAAACTGTAATGTACCTATGGATTTAATGAAGGATAGTAAATTTATGCTGGATATTATCAATACAATTTTAAAAGATGTTATGTCTATACCGTTTTTTTCACATTGTAGAGTATGGAACTATAATACAAAAGATAATACCTTAAAACTGCCAATAAGTACAATTATGAGAGAAAAATCAATTGCCTTTTTAGCAGAAGTTTTGCCGGTGTCTATAAAGAAAATGGTTAAAATGTCTTTAAGGATTTTAGGCGTAAAAAGCTATACCGAGTTAGAGTCTATGAAGACTTATGCGTATAAATATTTAAGCAAAGACTATTCAGGTGAGTTTATTGATGAAATTGGAGATGCCAGAGTGTATCTGTATCATGCAATGTTAGTTGATATTTTTAATCGTACTAAAAATAAATGAAGGGAGTTTTAAAAAATGTTTTTTTTCTAGTAATGTCATTTTCTAGAATAATTAGAAATCCGAGTTTACCGAAATATCGATTAAAAAAGACTGTTACAAGCAATACATCCTGTAAAATTTTGGTAAATGGCGATTCATTAAATAACAATTTTGACGAAATTTGTGCGGATAAGACAAATTCTTTTGTTGTTAATTTTTTTGTGCTATCACCTTTGTTTTTTATAATAAAGCCCCAATATTATATTATAATAGATCCAGCGTGTTGGCTTAATATTAATAAGGGTGAAACAAATTTTCCCCAATGGAAGAAAATTATGGATGAGGTTGATTGGGATATGAATCTAATTGTACCCAAAGAGGGATATAAAGTATTGAGGAAAATATTATCAAATCCGCATGTAAATATGCAGCCTTTTGTGTATACCTATGTTGATGGTATATGGCCTGTTTGTAGATATTTTTATGAGAAAAATATAGGCACTCCCAAATTGCCCAATGTTTTGATTGCTGCTTTATATTCTGCAATAAATTTGGGTTATAATAAAATTCAAATATATGGAGCCGATTTTTCGTGGACAAAAAGCATCTGCGTCAATGAGGTGAATCAACCTTGTATGGTAGACAAACATTTTTACGAGAATTCATACGAGATGAAAATGACACCTATTGAGATTAACGCAGAAGGTAAAATTGCTAAGTTGCATGAGTATCTTGAAGAGATAGTAGATTCGTTAAAGTCTTGTTGGGTTATAAAGAGATATGCAGAAGAATATGGGGTTACGATAATTAACAAGAATAAGGTTTCGTTTATAGATGCTTTTGATAAAGAATAATGTAAGTGTTCGATTGAGGCGTTCGTCTTGGTGATAAATAAACTTAGTAATTTAACTCTTCTTATGGTGAAGTGGTCGTAATTATCTTCCATACAAGGAACGCCATAACAGGGCGTTTGTGAAAATAATAAAATATGAAGATTTTAATTTTTATGGCAGGATTTTTTCCTGGTGAAAAATATGGAGGCCCGCCTGTCAGTATTGATAATTTTTGCACTTTAATTGGTGGTGTTGATAATGATGTTTATGTTGTTACGACAGATCATGATCTTGGAGAAAAAAACAGATATGGTGGTATTCAAGAAGGTTGGAATGATAGAGGAAACTGTAACGCTTTATATTTAAATGATGAAGATTTTAATAAGAAATCGTTTGAATCTGTTATCAAAGAAATTAGGCCTGAATTAATTTATCTTCAAGGATTATTTCAAAAATGTATTATTCCATGTCTTCAGTTATGTAGAAAATATGAAATTGTAGTTTTGCTAGCTCCAAGAGGGGAACTTTGTAAAGGAGCATTTAAGAAAAAATACAAGAAGATACCTTATCTACTCTTCTTGAAGATTTTGGGATATTTTGATGATATATATATTCAATCTACAAGTGAGGAAGAGACTAGGCAAGTTTTAAGATGGGTAAATGGTAATCCAAATAGGATTTTTGCAGTATCAAATGTACCTTCACTTCCAAAGTTGGAATTCGAAAGGCCGAGTAAAAATGTATCTGATTTAAAAGTTGTTTTTATATCGAGGATTGTACCAAAGAAGAACTTAATCTATGCATTAGATATCTTAAAAGAAGTTGAGGGTAATATTTTTTTGGATATTTATGGAGTTAAGGAAGATGAAAAATATTGGAATTTATGTGAGGATACGATTAATAAACTACCTTCCAATATTAAAGTATGCTATAAAGGCATTGCGTCTCATTGTGATATACACTCGATTTTTTCACAATATCATATGTTTTTCTTTCCTACTTTTAGCGAGAACTATGGGCATGTAATAGCTGAAGCATTATCTGTTGGATGCTATGTATTAACTAGTGATCAGGTTCCATGGTTGGACATGAATGAATATGAAGCTGGAAAATGTTTGTCACTGGGTAATAGAGATGCTTTTATATGTGAAATAAACAGAATTTTACAACTCGATGATTTAGAATATGCTAAAGTTAGAGATAAGTGCATAAAGTACTCTATTGCTAAACTTAATATTGATAACTTAAGAAATACCTATAATAAAGTATTTGCTTATATGGGGTTTAATTAAAATGGAAAGAATTAAATATATTGTTTCTTACGACTTGGAGTCTAATAAGAAAGAGAATCGGTTGAATATTTTGGCATCAACAAATAAGATTAATTATATTATATCTGTGTTAAATGATTCCGGTTATGCGGTTGATATAATATCAACAAGTCAAACTCTCAATAAAAAATGTTATAAAGGACATCGAGGTAGATTTGGATGCAATACAATACGTTGGTTTCCAACTACATGGAGGGGAAGGGCTGTGCTTAAAGTTATTAATGTATTAGTAATGAGATTTTCAATTCTTCTTTATCTTCTTAATAGCATAAAAAGAAATGAGAAAATCATAATTTATCATTCTATAGGAAATTTATGGATGTTACCTATTTTGAAAAAGATAAAAAAAGCATTTATTATTGAAGAGGTTGAAGAAATTTATGGGGATATTTTTAATGAGCCTAAAACATCAAAAAAAGAAAAGAAAATGTTGCAGTGCGCATCTGCATATATATATCCAACTAAATTACTAGATAATATTGTAAATAAGAATAATAAACCATATGTTGTAGTTCATGGGGCGTATAAGGATAATTCTAAGGATTTTTTTATTGATGATGTTATGGATGAATCTTCTAATTTTGATAAAGATATTTTTCATGTTGGATATACTGGAATATTAGATCCTAAAAAGGGATGTATTAATATATTGATGTCTGCTAAATACTTGGATTCTTCTTTTCATATTCATCTATTAGGATTTGGAAATGCTGAAGAGGTGGATGCTGTAGAAAAGATTGTAAATGAATACCGTTCTAATTCAACGATAAAGTGTAAAGTGTCTTATGATGGAGTTCGTAGAGGTGAAGCGTATGTTAAATATTTAAAAAAGTTAAATTTAGGTGTATGTCCAGTGGATGCAAGTCAGGATTTTATTAATACTCAATTTCCTTCTAAAGTCATTACTTATTTAGTATCTGGTCTGCCTGTATTATGTTCCGAGGCTAAGTCTGTAATGAGTTCGGATGTTGCTGATGCAATAATGTTCTATAAAGGTAACTCGCCACAGCATATTGCAAACGCAATTATGGAATTTAAAGAAAATCAAAAACTAACAGATCCAACAGAATTAATAAGGCAATGCGATAAGAATTTTAGAAAACATTTGTTGGCAATTATAAAAGATTAAAAATATGAACTCAAAGAATGTATTGATTATTGGGGCACATTACGATGATGCCGAATTAGGTGTTGGCGGTACAGCTGCTAAGTTAGCTATAGAAGGTAAGACTGTCTATAAGTTGACCTTGACTGACAATGAAACTGATTTTCGCCAAATGGGGATTAAGGTTGATAATCATTCCAGCCGTATTAGCAGTGCTAAAGCTTGTGAGATTTTGGGTATTCAAGAAATTACCGATTTTCAAACTGAAAGATGTAACGAATTGCAGTATTCTAGAGAAGTAATGCAAAGGATTGAATCTGTAATTTTTGAAAAAAATATTGATACAGTGTTTATGCATTTTAGATATGATATGAATCAGGATCATATTGAAGCCTCACGTCTATGTTTAACCGCAGCAAGGCATTGTAAAAATATATTATCTTTTCAAAGTAATAACTATATATGTGAACAAGTGTATAATCCAATCTATTTTGTAGATATATCAGATTTTTATAAGACGAAAATACTGTCATTAGAAGCATACGGAAAAGAACATAATAGATTTGATAGATTATTTCAAACGAAATTGGAAATGAATCATGTTTGGGGAGCTCAAAATAAAGTTGAGTATGCAGAAGGGTTTCATGTAGTGAAAATGTTAGATTGTTAGTACTTGTTATTGATCGCTTTGTTTCTTTTATATGCAAAATGTTGACAGAATTGATAAAATATGCTTTGATATATTTTTAATTGATATATTTTTCTTGCCATTGTTTCCTTTTTTTTCTGTAAGTATGTCTCTCCCTTTTTTGATATATTGGTTTTATAAAAGAGGGAATAGAGTACATTCGCAACGGGAATATAGGTATTTTCCTATAATTGTAGTTATTATGTGTTTAAGCACGTTGATTTCTACATTCTATCCCGTAGAAACAGCATATCAAACGACTTTTTTCACTTCTTTCAAGCGTCTACTGCAATATATAACATCTTTTTGGTACTTTTTTTTCTTTAAATATTATTTTGACAGATATAGAGTTTCTATTAATAAGGTGTTTTTTTATGCTCTTGTATACATGGCATTATTGGCACTTTTCTATTTTTTAGATAGAGGTGGTTATGCTGATCTGAAAATTATTCTGAATCCGGCCGATAATCACACTAGAAGGGTGTTGGCCAATGAAATGATTTATAGATTTAATTTTTTGTGGGTTGATCCTAATAACGTCGCGTATGCAACCGGGGCAATTTTCTTAACGTATATATCAGAAGAAAAGCACAATTTGTTTTTCAAGGTATGCTTGCTTTTCTGTACACTGTTTATTTTGTTTTGTACGATGAGTATTGGTGGCATGTCTATAACCATAGCATCATTTATGATACTGCTTCTCTTGTCTAAAAAAACTTCTAAAATAAGAGTTTCGGATTTTAGAAGTTTAATCATTACAATGTTGGTAGTTATTGCTGTTTTAATATATGTAACACCTATTATTGCGGAATTCCTGAATTCTGATATTATAGATGGTTTGACAAGCAGAATTGATTATTATGAATCTTCAGATATGAGTGGTGGCAGAAAAGGTGATTTTTTGGTTTCATTATCACACCTTAATCCTATCTTCTTATTTGCAGGGTGCGGTATTGAAGGATTTGTAAGCGAAATAGGTCACATATATGTGTTATTCATGTATGGCTTGCCGGTATATATCTATTTTATATATGTGTTCTTTTGTCCTAAAAAAAACATAAAATGGAAAAGAATATTACCGTTGCTTCCAATGTTTGTAGGCTTTACAATGAACATAGCTATTATTGAACAGAAGTTTTTATTGATTTTATTGGTGATTTCAGCTTATTTGTCTATCCCTTCAACTTTTGATACAAAAACTTTTAAATAACATAGAATATTATGTCAATTTTCAAAGACAAAGTCCTGTTAATTACAGGTGGTACAGGATCTTTTGGCAATGCTGTACTTCGTCGCTTCTTGGATAGCGACATTAAAGAAATACGTGTTTTCTCTCGTGACGAAAAGAAACAAGATGATATGCGTCATGCTTTACAAAATCCTAAAGTAAAGTTTTATATCGGCAATGTACGTAATAAAGAATCTGTAGATATAGCTATGCGTGATGCAGACTATGTATTTGCAGCAGCAGCTCTAAAACAAGTACCTAGTTGTGAGTTCTTTCCAATGGAAGCAACTATGACAAATGTAATAGGTACGAACAATGTTCTTCTTTCTGCAATTGAACATGGTGTTAAAAATGTTGTAGTACTTTCTACAGATAAAGCAGCATATCCTATTAATGCTATGGGGATATCGAAAGCATTGATGGAGAAAGTTGCTACCGCTAAAGGGCGTGAATTGGGCGAAAGTGCTGCTACTACTATATGCTGCACGCGTTATGGTAATGTAATGGCATCACGTGGTTCTGTCATTCCTTTGTGGGTTGAACAGATGGAGCAAGGTAAACCTATTACTATTACCGATCCAAACATGACTCGTTTTATGATGACTTTGGATGATGCAGTAGATTTAGTTATCTATGCATTTACTCATGGTCATAATGGTGACTTGTTTGTACAAAAGGCCCCTGCAGCCACTCTTAATGTCCTTGCAGAAGCCTTGAAACAAATTTATTCAAAAGTTGATCCTAAGTTTGGGAAGACTGAGATTAAAGTTATTGGTACTCGTCATGGTGAGAAATTATATGAGACTCTTGTTACTCGTGAAGAAATGGCAAAGGCTATTGATATGGGTGAATATTTCCGTATACCTTGTGATAATAGAGACCTTAACTACGATAAGTTCTTTTCGGTAGGTAATGAAGATATGAACAGGTTAGAGGATTATCATTCACATAACACTCGCCGACTTGATATTGAAGGGATGAAAGAACAGTTAATGAGACTTCGTTTCATTCAACAAGATTTAGGTCTTCTACCACGTCAAAAAGCAAGAGATATTCGCTCTGAATAATTATGAAAATACTAGTAACAGGAGCTAAAGGTTTTGTAGGTAAAAACCTTTGTGCTCAATTAAAAAATATTGCTGAAGGCAAAGCTAAATCTTTTGTAGATCTTACCGTAGAAGCTATTTATGAATATGATATAGATAGTACTCAAGAAGAGTTAGAAACAGCTTGTAAGGAATGTGATTTCGTATTCAATTTAGCAGGCGTTAATCGCCCTCGAAACCAAGAGGAATTTATGCAGGGTAATTTCGGATTTGCTTCGACTTTATTGGGTACTCTAAAGAAATATGGAAATAATTGTCCGGTGATGCTTTCATCTTCTGCACAAGCTTCTATGGAAGGAAGGTTTGGTAATAGTGAATATGGACGAAGTAAAAAGGCGGGCGAAGAACTTTTTTTAACCTACTCAGAAGAGATAGGTGCAAGAGTTTTAGTTTATCGTTTTCCTAATCTATTTGGTAAGTGGTCCCGCTCCAATTACAACTCCGCTGTAGCAACATTTTGCAATAGTATTGCTAATGACCTACCTATACAAGTAAATGATCCTTCTGTCGAGTTAGAACTTTTATACATAGATGATTTAGTTGATGAGATGATTTCTGCAATAAAAGGTGAAGAGCATAGGTGTGAGTTTGAAGGATTAAATGTATTACCATCGGTAGATGGTAGATATTGCTACTGTCCTATTACTTATAAGGTCACTCTTGGTGAAATCGTTAAACTTTTAAATGGATTCAAAGAGCAACCTTCTACACTTTTAATGCCAGAGATTCCTTATAATTCATTCGCAAAGAAACTTTATTCAACATACTTAAGTTATCTTCCTAAAGATAAAGTTATTTTCTCTTTGAAAATGAATGTTGATACTCGCGGCTCGTTTACTGAACTTCTGAGAACAGCAAATTGTGGCCAGTTCAGTGTAAACATCTCTAAGCCTGGCATTATAAAGGGACAGCATTGGCATAACACAAAATGGGAGTTCTTTATTGTTGTGAGTGGTAAAGCTCTTATTCAACAAAGAAGAATCGATTCTGATGAGGTACTTAGCTTTGAGGTGAGTGGAGAAAAAATTGAAGCAATACACATGTTACCTGGATATACTCATAATATTATTAATCTTTCTGATTATGATGATCTTATAACGCTAATGTGGGCAAACGAAGCTTTTGATCCAGATAAACCTGATACATACTTTTTACCAGTAGAATAATATGAAAATTAGAACAGACTATTCAGACATAAAGTTTTCAGACAATGGTAAACTTAAACTGCTTATTATTGTAGGTACTCGTCCTGAGATTATTCGTCTAGCAGCAGTAATTAATAAGTGTCGCAAATATTTTGATTGTATTTTGGCTCATACTGGCCAGAACTACGATTATAACCTTAATGGAGTATTTTTTGAGGATTTGAAACTTGCAGATCCTGAAGTGTATATGGATGCTGTAGGTGATGATTTAGGTGCGACAATAGGTAATATTATTAATACTTCATATAAACTTATGGTGGTTTGTAAGCCTGATGCGGTTTTGGTGTCCAGATACCAGTTGGCGAAGTAGACGATGACCTCTTTTTCCTCCGCCACCGGCGAAATGGTCTCCGTCGGCTCGGTTTCAGTGGGGACAGTCGTTTCGGAAGCGGTGGGGGCTGTGGTTTCCTGCGGGGCAGAACTGCACGCCGTCAGCAGACACAGGCAGACAAGCAGCAGAGCAAGAATCGTTCTTCGCATGGTAAAGTCCTCCTTGTATTGGCGGTACGGTAAAATACCAGATGCTGCCATTATACCATGGGGGTACTCGTTATACGATGGATTTCGGCGGCAATTCTTGTTGCTGCTTGGCGTGTAGATGACAAGAATAGTAAAATCCGCGTACCCCCGGCAAGGGGTACGCGGAAATAAACGCTTATGATGTTATTCGACGGGAGCAGGTTCCTGAAGCTTCCTCAGTTCTTCTTCCTCCAGAACCCGGTAGGCAACCTTGCCGACCAGCGTCTTGGGCAGCTCGTCCCGGAATTCGATATCGTAGGGCATGGCGTATTTGGCCACGTACTTCCGGCAATACTCCATAATGGAACGCTTGGTTTCGTCGTTCTTTTCCACGCCGGGAACCAGCTTGACGAAGGCTTTGACCTTCTGCATCTTGTAGGAATCCGGCACGCCGATGACGCAGCTCATCTGCACGTATTCGTGGGCGTCCAGAATGTTCTCAATCTGGGCGGGGTAGACGTTGTAGCCGGAGGTGACGATCATCCGCTTGGCTCTGCCCCGGAAATACACAAAGCCCTCGCTGTCCATGGTGCCGAGGTCGCCGGTGCAGACCCAGGTCAGGCCGTCGGCGTGGTGCTGCAAGGTTTTCGCGGTTTCCTCCGGATGGTGCATGTACTCCTTCATCACCGTGGGGCCTGCCAGAAGGATTTCACCTTCTTCACCGTAGGGAAGCTCCTCCTCGGTGCCGGGCTTGACGATTTTGATGTAGGTATCGGGGAAGGGAAGACCGATGCTGCCCTCCTTGTGCATGTGGCTGGGGGTCAGGCAGCAGGCGGTGACGGTCTCGGTGGTGCCGTAGCCCTCCCGCACCTGAATGGAGGCTTTGTGGTCGTACAGGAACTTGTCCAGCTTCTTTTTCAGCTCGACGGACAGGGAATCGCCGCCGGAAAAAACGCCCTTCAGGCAGCTGAGGTCAGCGCCCTCCATATCCGGCAGACGGAGCAGCGCCTCATACAGGGTGGGAACGCCCGCGACGAAGTTGCAGCGCTGCTTGACCAGATCCTTGGCGTAGCTCTTGGGGGTGAACCGGGGAACCAGAATGCACCGGCCGCCCTGGGTCAGCATGGTGTGGATGCACACGCCCAGACCGAAGCCGTGGAAGATGGGCATGGCGGCCAGCATCTTGTCCCCGGGACGGAACATGGGGTTGGCGGCGATGACCTGCTGCCCCAGCGCGTTAAAGTTCTTATTGGTCAGGACGATGCCCTTGGTGGTGCCGGTGGTGCCGCCGGAGTAGAGGATGACGGCGGGATCGTCGGCGGTGCGGCTGATCTTGTAGTCATAGAAGCAATAGCGGCTCATCCGCACGAATTCCTGCCAGCGGATGACCGGGGCGTCTTCGGGAATTTTCTCGATCTTCCGCCCCTGTGTGAGCATGTAACCGGCCTTGATGGGCTGCGCCAGCGCATCCTTGATGCTGGCGATGATGATGTTGACCACCTTGGTGTTCTTGCGGACGGACTCGAATTTATTGTAGAACTGATCGAGGGTGATGGCGGTGACGCTTTCGGATTCGTTGAGATAGAACTCAATTTCCTTCTCAGCGGACAGGGGATGCACCATGTTGGCAATGCCGCCCACCAGATTGATGGCGTAGAACAGGTAAATGGCCTGCGGGCAGTTGGGCATGGCGATGGTGACCTTGTCGCCCTCCCGGACGCCAATGGTTTTCAGTGCCTTGGCGCAGGTCTCCACCTCCTGCACCAGCTTCTTGTAGGTGGTGGACTTGCCCATGAAGTCAAAGGCAACGTAATTGGGGTATTTTTCGGCAATGGCCTCCACAGCCTCAAACATGGAGCCTTCAAAATAGTCAAGGTGCATGGGCATACTGCCCATGGAGCCAGCCCATGGGGTCTTTGCGGTGATTGTTTCCATCAGTAATCTACCTCTTCCTGTAACGGCTTTT
>ENA-OPCC01001269-OPCC01001269.1-human-gut-metagenome-genome-assembly--contig:-NODE-1269-length-11192-cov-4.834516_pt1 | contig 11192 bp, 6 predicted proteins | sample MGYA00241558_ERZ501467 | MGnify/ENA primary metagenome ERZ501467 (study PRJEB25962, sample SAMEA2042620) | human gut metagenome | biome: human gut; feature: human-associated habitat; material: faeces...
CGGTTTTGGATGAGGTAATCAATAGCGGGAAGTACGACCTTTACAGTGATTATGAAAATATTCAGACAACTAAAGGAGAGGCAAATTGCGAAAGCTTATTTGAAAGTAACTATGTCTACGATGCCAATAATGCTACTGGTATTATGAGTAACATGATTTGGGTATATGTGCATTGGCGCGGAGATATGCTTGCATTTAATGAGCCTACTCAAATCTATTCTCACGGAGGTTGGGGATTTTTTAATCCGACCAAGGAAAGCTATGATGCATTTGTTGAGATGGGAGATACGTATCGCTTGAATGCTTCCATAAAGACATACCAGCAGATGGAAAGTACTGGTATATCTTTGAGTGATGCCATTGCGTATATGCCTGACAATGCCGGTTACTTTAGTTGGAAATACCGTGTTTATGAAGCGGATGTCATTAATTATTATTGGTTGCGTTGCCCTAACAATACTCGTGCTATGCGGTATGCTGAGGTATTGTTGCTTGCTGCTGAGGCGAGTCTCCAGTCTGGAAATGCAAGTAAAGCTGTCGACTATGTAAATAAGGTGCGTAATCGTGCTCAGTTGCCCGCATTGGGTAGCGTTTCTATGGATGATATCAAGAAAGAAAAGCGTCTGGAACTTTGGATGGAAGGTTGTCGTTATCAGGATTTGATTCGGTGGGGCGATGCTGCTACGGTACTTGCCAAAAGAGGACAGGAAAGGCCGGCTCTTTATAAAGACGGTCGTGTCAGTTGGAATGAACAGAAAAATGCTTCTGCTGGTTTCAAAAGTGGTAAGCATGAATTGCTCCCATTCCCTGCAACTGAAATGAATGTCAATAAGAATATGACCCAGAACCCGGGTTGGTAATTAATCAATAAAACTTAGTTTATGAATAAATTAAAATGCTTATTCCTATCAGGCCTTATGGCTGTGATGCCGGCTTGTATGAATGGACAGCAGACGTCCAGTGAAGATCCGTCAAAACCACGTGTTATCATTACTTGTGATCCGGAACTTGATGACCTGAACTCTTTGATACGTTTCCTGCTTTTCAGTACGGATTTCCGTGTGGAAGGCTTGATTTATGCCAGCAGCCAGTTCCATTGGAAAGGTGACGGGCACGGCACGAAGTGGTATGTGCCGGGACGTGAATATTCCCGTAATGGCATAGACTACGGACCGATGGAAAGTTGGCGTTGGGATCCGGAAGAACGTTTCATTGACGATGCTGTGGAAGCTTATGAGAAAGTATATCCCAATCTGAAAGTGCACGACTCGTCTTATCCGACTCCCGAATACCTGAAGTCTAAAGTGCGTATCGGTAATATCGAGTTCGACGGTGATATTTCCAAGGACACTCCGGGGTCGGAGCTGATTAAAGCTGTATTGCTCGATGATTGTACGGATCCGGTATTCATCAATGCTTGGGGAGGTGGCAGCACCATCGCCCGTGCCTTGAAGTCCATTCAGGATATTTATGAGCATACTGATGCCTGGAAAGGTATTCGGGAAAAGATAATAAAAAAAGTGGTTCTTTCCCTTTCTGGTGATCAGGATGATACGTATGCACGGTATATCCGACCTTTCTGGCCGGAACTCAGACAAATGGAGATGGGGGGCATGACAGTCGGCCTGGCTTATAATGCACAGTTAAGAGCCTCCAAGGAAAATCAGATTTTCTACTCTCCGGAATGGATGCAGGAGAATATCCGTAGTAAAGGGCCTTTCGGTGAAATGTATCGTGTCTGGGGGGATGGAAAACAGATGGTGAAAGATGATAAGTTCGATTTCTTCGGTTTGTCGGGTTATACGATTGATGAATTGAAAAAGCAAGGCTATGTGGTTTGGACCGGAATCCAGCCGAAAGGGTCCTATCTGGCTGAAGGCGACACTTACTGTTTCCTGAATTTGATAGGTAACGGCCTGCGTGGTCACGAAGACCCCACTTATGGGGGATGGTGCGGTGGAAGAACCGTCCTTCCCGATTCGGTGAAGAATCTTCCGCGCATGGAACAGATAAAGTATAGAGCCGAGCACTATCCTTTGCCCGACTTCACTGCTCCGGTAATGAATGGATTGGCTGCCCGTTTTAAATGGTCGGTCACTCCAAACTATGCCGACGCAAATCATGAACCGGTGATAAAAGGGGCGCTTGCCATGAGTGCCAAGCCGGGTGAGAAGCTGAAACTTAAATACACTGTAACCGATCCGGATAAGGATGCCCTTACCATTAAATGGTGGCAATATGTGTCAGCCGGTACATATCGGGGCAAAGTAGCGGTAGATGACCCTGCTTCTGCAAATACAACTTTTACTGTTCCGGCTGATGCCAACCCCGGTGATACCATCCACTTGATTTTGGAAGCTACGGATAACGGTACGCCACAGATGAACCGCTATCATCGTCTGATTATTACAGTGGCAGAATGAACTTGAATCAATGAACTTTAATTTGAAGAACTGAAATGAAAAAGATTATATTGGCCGCATTTATGGCAGCCTGTGGACTGCAAATGTCTGCCCAGCAGAATTTGTTTGTTGCGCAGGACCTCGAGTCTGCAATCGTGAATAAAGACAACACAGTGACTTTTAACTTCAAGGCTCCCGATGCCAAGAGGGTACAGATAGCAGGTGACTTTGCCGAAAAGGCGGAGGGACAACACATTGGAGGTATGGTGGGAGCAGGTTTGATAGAAATGACAAAGAATTCAGAAGGAATTTGGACTTATACTACCAAGCCGTTGGATTCAGAACTTTATAGCTATGAATTCATGGTAGATGGTGTGCCGACTATAGACCCTAACAATGTTTATGTCTATCGTGACTTTGCTACCACAAGCAATGTGTTTATTGTAGGGAATGGTAAGGCAGATTTATATAAGGTAAATAAAGTTCCTCATGGAACATTGGCCCATCGTTGGTATCACTCTGATGGTATGAAAATGGATCGCCGTATCAATATCTACACGCCGGCAGGTTATGAACAATCCGGTGATAGGAAGTATCCGGTACTCTATTTATTGCATGGTATGGGAGGGGATGAAGATGAGTGGACAACTTTTGGACGTGCTGCACAGATTCTCGATAATTTGATTGCACAAGGCAAGGCTGAACCGATGATTGTCGTGATGCCCAATGGGCATGCTGCCATGGAGGCTGCACCTGGTGAGAGTAGTCTGGGATACTATAAACCTTACCATATGAAGAATGGAACCATGGACGGTGCTTTTGAAGCCTATTTCCCTGAGATTATCACGTTTGTAGAAAGTAATTATCGTGTACAAGCGGACAAAGCTCATCGTGCTATTGCGGGGCTTTCAATGGGTGGTTTTCATTCTGCCAATATTTCTTTGAACTATCCTGATATGTTCGACTATGTAGGTTTATTCTCTGCGGCCCTTAATGTCCAGAGTGCAGGTCAGAAAAATAGTCCGGTTTATCAGGATATGGATAAAAAGTTAGCTGTTCAGTTTGATAAGGCTCCCAAACTTTACTGGTTGGGTATCGGTAAAGACGATTTTCTTTATAGAAACAATGCAGCTTATCGCGCTGATTTGGATAAAAAAGGATATAAATATGAGTTTATGGAAACTCCTGGTGGACATGTATGGACCTGCTGGCGTATTTATCTCTCTGTATTTGCTCCCAAGTTGTTTAAATAAATCTGACTAGGCTATGAAAAAACAACTGTTTTATTTGCTGTTGGCTGCAGGCGTGTTGAGCGCTTGTGGCCCTGCGGCTCCTCAATTGGGTAAAGATTCTGTTGAGGATGTTATTGGTGCCATGACTTTGGAAGAAAAGGCACATTTGGTTATCGGTACCGGAATGGTGGGTACTTCGGGTGACAGTACGGTGATTGGCACTACAAAGAAGTTGGTTCCCGGTGCAGCAGGTACTACTTATCCGATACCCCGTTTGGGAATTCCTGCCATTGTGTTGGCTGATGGACCTGCAGGTTTACGTATAGATCCTATCCGCGAAGGGGATTCTGCTACTTATTATTGTACACATTTTCCTATCGGTACGTTACTTGCTTCTACTTGGAATCAGGATTTGGTAGAGGAAGTTGGAAAATCAATTGGTAATGAAGTGTTGGAATATGGTGCGGATGTTTTACTGGCTCCTGCTTTGAATATCCATCGGAATCCTTTGTGCGGGCGTAATTTTGAATATTATTCCGAAGACCCGTTGGTGTCTGGCAAGATAGCTGCTGCATATGTTAGAGGGATACAGAGCAACGGAGTGGGAACTTCCATCAAACATTTTGCTGTTAACAACCAGGAAACCAATCGGAATGCTAATGATGCTCGTATCACTCCTCGTGCCTTACGGGAAATCTATTTGAAGGGGTTCGAAATTGCAGTGAAGGAATCGGCACCATGGACAGTAATGTCCTCTTACAATCATATTAATGGCACCTATGCTTCTGAGAATACAGACTTGCTGTCCACTTTATTGCGTGATGAGTGGAATTTCGAGGGTATGGTGGTAACTGACTGGTTTGGAGGGAAGGATGCCGTGGCTCAGATGATAGCAGGTAATGATATGCTCCAACCGGGAAGGGCTAACCAGTATGATATGATTATCGAAGGGGTGAAATCCGGAAAATTGGATGAATCCATACTGAATCGTAATGTGAAGCGTGTTCTTGAACTTATTCTCCAAACTCCTCATTTTAAAGAATACAAATATTCCAATAAACCTGATTTGAAGGCGCACGCAGCAGTTACCCGCCAGTCAGCGACTGAAGGAATGGTTTTGTTGAAGAATAATAACGAAACCTTGCCATTTGAAAGGAAGGTCAGAAATATAGCTCTTTTCGGGTGTACTTCCTATGATTTCATAGCAGGAGGTACCGGCTCAGGTAATGTGAATCGTGCCTATACAGTCTCATTATTGGATGGTTTGAAGAATGCTGGATACCAGATAGATGAAGCATTGAAGGCCGATTATGAACAGTATATTGAGGCCGAGAATAAGAAAAATACTCCTGACTCGTCTCAGCCTTTCTCCAGATTTATGCCGGTACCTCGCCCGACAGAACTTATCCCTACTACAAAGGTGTTGTCAGAACAAGTTGCTAAAGCGGATGTTGCATTGGTTACGCTGGGACGTACTTCCGGTGAATTTGTAGACCGTAATGTCAGTGATTTTGAACTGAGTGAGGAAGAATTGCAACTGCTGAAGTCCGTCAGCCAAGCTTTCCATGCTGCTGGGAAGAAAGTGGTGGTGGTATTGAATATCGGAGGTGTAATCGAAACAGCTTCTTGGAAAAAACTACCGGATGCTATTTTGCTGGCTTGGCAGGCAGGACAGGAGGGTGGAAATAGTGTGACGGATGTGTTGAGCGGTAAGGTATCTCCATCGGGTAAGTTGACAATGACTTTCCCGAACAAGTTGATGGACGTTGCTTCTTCGACCAATTTTCCTATGGATGCTAGGGCTAATACAGATGTGAGGAATAAGGAGGACAAAAGCTCTTCAGTGAAGAATGTAGACTATACGGATTATGAAGAAGATATTTTTGTCGGTTATCGCTATTTCGATAGTTTCGGAAAGCAAGTGTCTTATCCTTTCGGCTATGGTCTTTCGTATACAACATTCGAGTATGTCAATCCGTCTGTCAAAGTTGATAATGGTATATATTCTGTTTCTATTGATGTGAAGAATGTTGGTAAGTTTGCGGGGAAAGAGGTTGTTCAGCTTTATGTCTCCGCTCCCAATAGGTTTCAGATGAACAAACCGGAAAAAGAACTTAAAGCTTTTACCAAAACTAAGGAATTGAGGCCAGGTGAGACTGTTACTGCCACTTTGAAACTGAACACTACGGATTTGGCTTCTTATGATGAAGCTTCTTCTTCATGGGTAGTGGATGCTGGAAATTATAAGTTTTTGATTGGAACCTCTTCCAAGGATATTAAGGCTGTACTTGATGTTGATGTGGTATCAGTTGTGGAAAAAACAAATGACATATTGAAACCACAAGAGACTGTTAATACGATAAAACGCTGAAGGTGAGTATAATATTATTCTTGGTTGTGATTAGGTTGATTTGTAGTGCTTAGGTAAATTAATTGTAATTGGGTAAAATTGGGAAAGAAGCTGCCTCGGAGTTATGAGGTAGCTTCTTCTTTTATTTGGTAATAAGATAAATTAATACCCTCCGTGTCCTACTTACGATATAAATCCCTATCTTTGTGGCGCTTTTTAGCTGAAAATAAGATTCAAATTAATTTAGATACAACAGAAAATGGCACAAGAAGACGTTTTTAAGAAACTCGTATCACACTGTAAGGAATATGGTTTTGTGTTCCCTTCCAGCGAGATTTATGATGGACTGGGAGCTGTGTATGACTATGGTCAGATGGGTGTGGAACTGAAAAATAACATCAAGCAATACTGGTGGCAGAGTATGGTGCTGCTGCACGAAAATATTGTCGGTATCGACTCAGCAATCTTTATGCACCCCACCATCTGGAAAGCCAGCGGACACGTAGATGCTTTCAATGACCCTTTGATTGACAACCGCGATTCCAAGAAACGTTATCGTGCCGATGTGTTGATAGAGGACCAGCTTGCTAAGTACGATGACAAGATAAACAAAGAAGTGGCCAAAGCTGCCAAGCGTTTTGGTGAGGCTTTCGATGAGGCTCAGTTCCGCAGTACCAACGGTCGTGTGCTGGAACACCAGGCCAAACGTGATGCCTTGCATGAACGTTTTTCCAAGGCTTTGAACGATAATAATCTGGACGAACTCCGTCAGATTATCCTTGACGAAGAAATCGTTTGCCCTATCAGTGGCACAAAGAACTGGACAGAGGTACGCCAGTTCAATCTGATGTTCTCAACTGAAATGGGCTCTACCGCCGATGGTGCCATGAAGATATACCTTCGCCCGGAAACGGCACAAGGTATCTTCGTAAATTACCTTAATGTACAGAAAACCGGTCGCATGAAGATTCCTTTCGGTATCGCCCAGATTGGTAAGGCTTTCCGTAACGAAATTGTAGCCCGCCAGTTCATCTTCCGTATGCGCGAGTTCGAGCAGATGGAAATGCAGTTCTTTGTGAAGCCGGGTACAGAGCTTGACTGGTTCAAGAGTTGGAAGGCTACTCGCCTGAAATGGCACAAGGCGCTGGGCTTCGGTGATGACCATTACCGTTATCACGACCACGACAAACTGGCCCACTACGCTAATGCTGCTACAGACATTGAGTTCTTGATGCCTTTCGGTTTCAAGGAAGTAGAGGGTATTCACAGCCGTACAAATTTCGACTTGTCCCAGCATGAGAAGTTCTCCGGCAAGAACATCAAGTATTTCGATCCGGAAACCAACGAAAGCTATACCCCGTATGTCATCGAGACTAGTATCGGTGTAGACCGCATGTTCCTTAGCATCATGTCGGCTTCCTACTGTGAAGAGACGTTGGATAGCGGTGAATCCCGTGTTGTCTTGAAGTTGCCTGCTGCACTGGCACCGGTGAAACTGGCCGTAATGCCGTTGGTAAAGAAAGATGGTCTGCCCGAAAAAGCGCGCGAAATCATTGACAATCTGAAGTTCCACTTCCATTGTCAGTATGATGAGAAAGATTCTATTGGTAAGCGTTACCGCCGCCAGGATGCCATTGGTACTCCGTACTGTGTCACCGTGGATCATCAGACTTTGGAAGATAACTGTGTGACACTGCGTAATCGTGACACCATGCAGCAAGAGCGCGTGGCTATCTCTGAACTGAATAATATTATTGCAGACCGTGTAAGCATCACATCGTTGCTGAAAACCTTGCAATAAAGCGGTTATGGAATAGACCGGTGCGTGAACAAACTGAAATAGTAAATAGTAAAATAGTAAAATAGTAAATGAAAAAGTCCCTTTTGTTTTTGCCTTTCTTGCTGTTGCTGGTGGGTGCTTTTATCTCTTGTGAAGAAGTGGAAGAGGCTGGAAAGTATGATAATTGGAGAGAACGCGGCGAGGCTTTTGTTGACTCGATAAAAAGGCTGACTGGCGAGAATTATGTCGCCACAGCAGAGCAGGCCGATGCTATGGAACTCGGGAAACTGTATGCCATACAGACGACTGCAAGCACTTCTGAAGGTGCTCAGTATGTCTATTGCAAGAAGCTTGTGAAGAATGAGACGGGTGAACGCCCGTTGTATACGGGTTATCATTCAAAGGTGAATGCTTATTATTATGGGACTTATGTGAATGGCGAAGAATTCGACGGTTGCTTTGACGGTTATAGTGCTATTGACCGCGATATACCTATTCCTCCGGTAAAAGAACCTACGGTTTTTGATTCATTCGTGGATTTTGAAGTTTCGGGTGTCGTTGCCGGTTGGGCAGCTGCCTTGCAGCTTATGCGGATGGGTGAGCGGTGGATGTTGTATATCCCTTATCAAAGCGGATATGGTATAAATGATTATACTGCTCCTTATTCTACAAATACAATCCCCGGAGGCTCTCTGTTGACGTTTGACTTGCAACTGGTTAGCTTTGCCGAATGAGATAAAAGAGGGTGTGTGCCGAAACGCCCCGAATATAAGAATTCCCCCTGCTATAGATGTCTATGGCAGGGGGAATCTAGTTAATGGAGAGATGTCTTCTTTAGCCTGTTGGTAGTGTGGCAGACGTTCGGAGACTGGTTCGTTTTATATTTTCTTCTTAATGGCCTTTACCCAGATTTTGTATCCATCCTCATTCAAATGCAGTCCGTCGCCGGTCAACTCACTGCGTAGTACATTTGTTCCCTTCTCTGTAAATAGTGGAAAAAGATTGATATAGGCAATGCCTTCCTCTTTGGCAAACGCCTCCAGACGGGAGTTGATTTCAGGAACCATATCTGTCTTTCCAGTCAGTTTTTTGTATCGGCCGAAACTTTCATTGAAAGGGAGTAGGCTTTGTAGGTAGAGTTTTGTGTCGGGAGATTCTTTCCGGATGCGTTCCACCGTCATGCGAATCATGTCTACAATACTGTCTGGTGCCAAGTCATGGGAAATGTCATTGACTCCGATAAGCAGGAACAGCTTGGCGGGATGTCCGGGAAGTATCTGATGCAGGCGGTCATAGATACCCATCACTTCATCACCGATGATGCCGCGATTACGTACATTCTTCTTACCAAGACGGGCAGACCAGTCACCGCCACCTTCAGTCAGGCTATTGCCAAGCATGACGATGTCCTTGCTTGTAATGGCAGGCTCATCCATAAACTGTAGGAAACGTTTGTAGTAATGGTCTGTATAAATACGCGGAATGGGGTAGATGGAAGCCGCCACAGCGTTGGCAACCAATGAACGCAGGCGAACTACGCTGTGTCCGTCTTCCGGATGTACGGCGTTGATAAGGAGTATGACGGAAGTGTCATTGTCCGGATCGATAATGATGGAGGTACCCGTGTAGCCGGTATGCCCATAGGTATTAGGACCAAACAAATCTCCATTGTTGGAGGCATAGGCTGTAAAATTATCCCAACCGAGAGTGCGTCCCAGACTGGCGGTAGTGCGTGGCACAGTACGCATGGCTTTTACACCCAGCGGACTCAGGATGCGGCGTCCGTTCCATTCACCTCCGTTTTGCAGGGCTGCGCAGAGTATGGCAATATCATCAGCACAAGAGAATACTCCTGCATTACCGCTGATACCTCCGTTCATGACACGTGCCAGCGGGTCATGAACTTGTCCGCAGAGAACTTGTCCATTAGGTTGCTTTTCAGTGGGGGCAATGTTATTCAATTGAGAATTGCGAATTGAAAATTGAGAATTGGCTACGTTGTTTTCCTTGTGTCCTTGTTTTCTCGTTCCTTTGTCAACTATCGTAATCCAGTTACCATCCTTATCACGTTGGCAAGGCAGATAGTCGGTATGCTCCATGCCGAGTACATCAAATAGGTTTTCACGTGCAAAGTCACGCAGGCTCTGTCCGCTTATAGTCTCGATAATGTGCTGCAAAGTGATGAAGTTGAGGCAACTGTATTGAAAATCAGTCTGCGGCTTGAAGTCGCGTTTACAAGTAGCAATATATTCCATAAGCCCATCAGGATTGGGAGAACCGTACTGCTTTTCTAGCTCGGCTACCGGTGCATAGGGAGGAAGACCGGAAGTGTGTGTCATCAAATCGGCAATGCGGATTACCTTTTTCTCTTTGCCGTCTTCGCTTTCCCAATTCTTGAAATGGGGTATGTAGAGGCTGACGGGGTCCAGCATACGGAGCTTGCCGCGTTCTGCCAGTATCATCGTACATACGGCGGTCGACATGGATTTGCTGCAAGATGCCATATCAAAGATAGTATTGGCAGTCATAGGCTCCACATTGGGATAAATACGCTTGTTGCCGTAAGCTTTCAGATAGGCCATCTTGCCGTTACGTACTACAGCAAGTACGGCACCGGGAATATCCTTGTTGGAGATGGCTGTTTCAATCGCTTCGTCAGCATACATCAACTTGCGTGAGTCCATTCCCACTTGTTCAGGGGCTACGCGTTGCAAGGGTTGCGCGGTGGCAGCTTGCAGACAAAGAGAAAAGAGAAAAAAATATATTGCTTTCATAATAAAGGAATTTAAGAGTGAGTAATAGCTAAATCCGGTACGCATCCACTGCCTTTTTCACCGAACCGTGCATCAACAGCAGCGCCTTGGCTTTGCCATAGTCCAGTCCGAGTTCCTCTACAATCATACGGGTACCACGGTCCACAAGCTTTTTGTTACTGAGCTGCATATTCACCATTTTGTTGCCTTTCACGCGTCCCAACTGTATCATGACGGAAGTAGTAATCATATTCAGTATCATTTTCTGTCCTGTTCCCGATTTCATGCGTGAGCTTCCCGTCACATATTCAGGTCCTACAATCATTTCGATGGCTACATCTGCCTCTGCTGCCATTGGAGAGTCCGGGTTGCTGGTGATACAGCCGGTCAGTATGCCGTGTTCGCGTGCCTCGTGCATGGCACCAATCACGTAGGGGGTGGTACCGGATGCAGCAATACCGATGACCGTATCCTTATCTGTAATATTGCGTTCCGTCAACTCTTCCCAACCGCGGTGAATGTCATCTTCGGCATTCTCTACCGGATTTCTCAATGCAGTGTCACCACCGGCAATCAAGCCGATAACCAGCGTGGGGGGCATACCGAAAGTCGGTGGAATTTCCGAAGCGTCGAGTACGCCCAGACGTCCACTGGTACCCGCACCCATGTAGAAGA
>ENA-OPCC01001276-OPCC01001276.1-human-gut-metagenome-genome-assembly--contig:-NODE-1276-length-11156-cov-3.075038_pt1 | contig 11156 bp, 10 predicted proteins | sample MGYA00241558_ERZ501467 | MGnify/ENA primary metagenome ERZ501467 (study PRJEB25962, sample SAMEA2042620) | human gut metagenome | biome: human gut; feature: human-associated habitat; material: faeces...
TTCGGCAAGAAGTCTCAGACAGGATTTTTGCCTCAATTCAAAGTTCCGAAGATGGAGGAATACTGTATGTATTCCCCATCTTCGGAACTGCAGAAGTGGGGCAAAAAGACGGCTGAGACTCGCAGACGCAATTGTGCGGTGCTGCCATATGAGAAACACCGCCGCTTTTCAGCAGCGGTGTTTTTACGCTCAATCGAGACCGTCAAAGGTCAGACCGGGTACGTACTTGCAGAATTCCCGGATGGAATCCGTCAGGCTGCCCTCGATCTCGGACATGTGATGGATGTAGGGGCCTTCGATGAGCTTGCGCTCCACCGCGGGCAGATCCTTGAACTTACCCCACATGTAGGAGCCGAAGGTGTAGGGGCCTTCCGCGCTGTCGCACTCGCAGACGGCAATGGAATAGTTGCCGTGATCCTGATCGATACGCGCCACGGTGAAATGGCCGTCCTCCACCTGCATCCACTGACGCATGTTGACCATCTTCGCGCCGGTACCATGCTTTTTCAGGGAATAGGCAAAGGGGCCGCAGTGCCACAGCAGCTCCACGTTCCGATCGCTGGGGTGACGGGTGGTGAATTCGCCAAGGAAGGGCTTCTTCTGTCCCAGAGTCAGGCTCTTCAGCACAACCTGCGTCAGGGTCGCGTGCATGTCGCTCTCGCAGCCGATGATATAGCCCATGTCCGCGAGCAAGGGATAGGCAGCGCAGGGCATAGCACCCACCATCAGCTGCATGGCAGTCCAGCACTCCGCGGAAACGGCGGCCACGTTGTACTCTTCAAAAATTTCCTCATACAGCAGCACGAAAGCATACACCTTGTCCAGCACCGGCTCGGACAGGTCGTCGATCTCGTACATCTGGCGCAGCTTGGCAACGCCTTCAGCCAGCTCGTCCTTCCGGGTTTCCAGAATCCGGTTATACTTGTCCTGAATCACGGCCAGATTGACGGGGATGACATGGATGTCGAACTTGTCCATCAGGTCGCTCTCGTTGAAGATCACGGAGCAGAAGGGCTTGGGACGCATACCCACCTGAGCAACACGCATACCCTTAAAGTTCTTCACCGCGCAGGCCACGCCCACGAACCGCAGGAAGCCCTCGGTGAAAATCGGGTCTTCAATGCGGCAGTTTTCGATGTAAGTAAAGGGAACGTTCATTCTTTGCAGCTGACGGCTCATGCCGAACAGGCCGCACTGGGAATCGGTATACCGGGTGCCGTCCGGCTCAAACACGGTGTCCTGAGGGCCCCACAGGAGCACGGGCTTGCCGATGGCCTTGGCCACCGCGCCGGCCACTTCCTCATTGCCGAAATTGCCGTTGATCAGGAATACCGCGTCCACCTTCTCCGCCTGAAAGCGCTCGATAACGGCGTCCACGTCCTTGTCGCTGTAGAGAACATCCACGGCGTTGATTCCCTTCAGATCCACGAAGGAAACGTTCTCGGAAGTGAAATGCTCCTCGATATAGGCTACCGCTGCGGCGCAGCGCTCCTCCGCCTTTTCCCAGTTAAAGATACCGGGGCGGGGCGTAACGTCTCTGCGAATGGGAACCAGGCCGACCTTGACATGATAGTTTAGCATGGCGAAACCTCCATAATATACGAAAAAGTTTATTTTTTCACGCCTGTTATTATATTATACTACCAAAGCTTTTTTACACCATTCACCAAACTTACGCTTTTTCCTGAAAGCATCTGATTTGGTATATATGCAGCTCTATCACCACAACTCGTCCAAGTCGCTCCAGTCGTCCATCTGCTCCAGCTCCCACAGACTGTCCGGCTCTGAATAGGTGAAGGGAATTTCAATCGTGACCTTCACGCCGCCGGCGGTGCGGTTCCGGAAGGAAATGCTGCTCTTGTCCCCGTAGATCAGCTTCAGGCGCTGGCGGACGTTCGCCATGCCGATGCCGGAGCTGCTGCTTTCCGCAGTCTCGCCCTTCTCCAGCTTTTCCACCTGCTCCTGCGTCAGCCCTTTTCCGTTGTCCCGGATGGTAATGAGCAGCTTTCCGTCCTGCGTGTAGGCGTGTACCCGGATCTCAGAATCCTCCTCCTGAGACCGCAGACCGTATTTCAGGGAATTCTCCACCACCGGCTGTAAAATCATGGTAGGGATCATGGCATTGCGCGCCGTCTCCCGGGCGGAGAAAACGGTTTTCAGATGGTCGCCGTGCATGAACTGATAAATGCGGGTATAGTCCTGCAGCCGGTCGAACTCCTGCTGGACTGTAATAAACTGGTCGGTGGTGCTTTGGGTGATGTTGCGGAAATACCGGCTGATCGTCTGAACAATGTCGATCATTTCCGTTTCTCCCTTGATTTTCGCCATGGAGCTGATCACTTCCAGCGCGTTGTAAATAAAGTGGGGTCTGATCTGGGTCTCCAGCGCGCGGTATTTGTATTCCAGAACCTGCAATTCCGCGTTGCTCCGCATCCGTTCCTTTTCCACCAGCTCCGCCATCAGCTCTGAGATTCTCTGGCTCATGTCGTTGAAGGCAAGGGCCAGCTGACTGATATCGTCGGCATCCGTCACCTCAATGCGGGAATCAAAATTGCCGTTGGCAACCTCCTTCATGGATTTCTTGATCTCGCCCAGCTTCTTCAGCACGGATCTTGTCAGAATATACACCAGCGCCATGCCCGCCAGAAGTCCCAGCGCGCCCAGTGCGATGCCGTTCTGCATGATCTGGCGGCAGCCGGTTCGATAAGATTGGGTAGAGCAGATCACAATGACCGACCACTGGCTACCCGCCACTGACACCGCAAAATACTCGCCGCCCGACCAGTTATTCTTGCTGGAAAGGACCCCGGCCTGCGCATCCGCTATCACTTCATCCGTCATTCCCTCCGGCAGCTCCGTGCCGGTATAGGTCAGAAAATCCCCGTTCTTATCCAGAAACAGGAAGCCGGTATTCTCCGAAGCGCTGCTCGCCGCGAAAAATGGCTGGCGAATGTGCAGCACAATAACACCCATATGCCGCAGGGGCTGGGTGTCGTAAACATCCCGCAGCAAATACACATGGCCGCTGTCCATGCGGATCCATTGACAGGAACCCAACGTATTTTCCTGATGTTCTTCCAGAATGGTGCGGCAGTCCGCCTCGATCTGACTGCGCTGCTCAGTGGGCATATCATTGCGGAAGTCCGTACTGATCAGCTGCCTCTGAGAATTCCGCGTCATGATGTAATCATAGGAGGTCGCGCTGCTGATCATGGTCGCGAGAGTATATTTCTGAACGGCATAGGTCGCGCTGCCGCTCATATTTTTCGGCACCTCACGGGAGATCATGGCGACATAGCAGCTGTTCTCTATATCCTCAAGGGTCTGGGTAAAGTTCAAAATTACCTGCTCTGCCAGATTTTCCATATCCTCCAGACTTTTTTCTTCCAGAAGGCGGAAGGAGGAATAGCTCTGCCGAATCGTGATCACGCCGATGGTCAGCGACAGCACCAGAAAGAAAATCAGGGTCAGCTTGGCAGAAAAACGCAGATCCTTCCACGCCTGAATCATAACTGTTCTCCGTTCCATTTCTGAAAACGATACTCCGACGGACTCATATGCTCAATTCGTTTGAAAACGTTGTAGAAGCTGATGTAATTTTCATATCCCACGGCGTAGGCCACATCCTCCACCCGCATACGGGTATCGTTCAGCATCTGCTTGGCCACGGTCATTTTCGCCTCGATCACATGCTGACGGTAGGTCTTGCCGGTCTCCTTGTGAATGATGCAGGAAAGGTAGTTGGGCGATACGTAGAACTTCTTTGCCACCTCTTCCAGCACCAGCCCGTCGGTGATGTGTCCGCGGATATATTCCAGCACGTTGCGAACCAGATTGGAGCGGTGGTTCTGGCCCGACGTATTTCTGTTGGCTTCCTCCAGAAACCGGAGAAGCCAGTCTCTGGCCTCCTGCTCCCGGGTGATCTTGGTGATGTCGTAGACGATCATGTCCGCTTCTTCCGTCCACTGATGCTGTTCCAGCTTGCTGCGGATCACCTTGGTACACAGCAGCCACAATGTGGTTCGGATAATGCGGATATTTCCGCCGCTTTTTTTCAGGATCATGCTCCACAGCCGTTCCGGGTCGATGTCGGTAATGTGCTGGGCGATCTTCTCGCAGACCTGATCCAGCTCCTCGATCCGGGTATGCTTCAGCGCGTCGCCTTCCAAGTCGTAGGCAAACTCCACCCTCGCCGTTCTTCCATTGATGTCATGGCGCAGCAGCGCACAGCGGCACTCCTGATAGGCGACGTAAAAATCCTCCGGGCGGCTGTACAGGTTGCTGACGGCCACGGTCAGTCCAAGGAAATTCTCCTGCAATGTCGCGGCAATGCTTCTGGCCGTGCTCTGCCAGTGGCCGCTCTCCCCTGTCATCGCGCAGAGCATGACCAGCTGGTGATTGAGTACCGCATTGAGTATCTCCACATTTTCCGGAAACGTCATAAACTCCATCCGGGAGATCGGCTCCGTGACATGGCTCTCCGTTTCCGCGATCATGAAAAAGTAATTCTGGGGAATACCGGTCACAAAACCGGAAAAAGCGTGGGCGATGTCCTCCATGGAGCCGGCGGTCAGGGCGGACAGGAACCGGGCGCGCCGGAGGATCGTCTGCTCCTTCGCCTGCTTTTCGATCTTGCTGTTCTCCCGATCCATACTCTGCACCGCCCGGTCAAGAGACTGGATCAGGTCTTCATTTTTCACGGGCTTCATCAGAAAATCAAAGGCAGACAGGCGGATGGCTCTGGCCGCGTACTCGATTTTGTCGTAAGCGGTAATGAAAATGACTCTGGAATTGGCCAGTTCATTTTTCATCTGCTCCAGCATGGTCAGGCCGTCCATCTCCGGCATCTGGATATCGCTGATGAGGATGTCCGGACGGAGGGAGCGGATCATCTGGCAGCCCTGAACGCCATTGGACGCGCACCCCACAAGCTCCAGATCATGCTCCGCCCAGGGGATGGTCTTTTCCATGGATTCCAGCGCCAGCTGATTGTCGTCGATCAACAAAACACGATAGCTCATTATCTCATCTTCCTCATCCGTTGGTTTTTCTTAACGAAGCATGTCCAGCAGCGCCGCCTTTTCCGGGAAGGCATAGACGCCGAAATCTTCCAGCTCGGCGCAGTCCAGTCGGTGCAGCGCGTCATACTCCCGGAACGCGCCATAGTATTGCAGGCGCTCTGCCTGCCGCATCAGTTCTTCCGCGTCCGAAAGAAACAGATCCGTAGTCCCTGCCTGAATCTCCGAGGCCAGATGCACGGCCGCGGCGGCGTAGTCGTCCGCGCTGCCGCCGGAATAGCCCATTCCGTTGTAGGCGTACACATTCACTTCCACGTCCGTAACGCCGTCCTGGTTCCGGTCTCCCCAAAGGGTCTCAAACAGCGTCCGGATTTCCTCGACCGTTTCCTCCGGCACCTGCGAAGTGGTCACAATGCTGACCACGCCGTCCGGCTGACGCCGCTGCCCCAATTCTCCTATGAAATTCGCCGCAACCAGAAGCACCAGCGCGGCGGCCAGAATATACCACTTGTAATAGTACCAGATGTGTTCCAGTTTCTTCTTCATTCCTGCTCTCCCGTCAGAAACAGTCGGGAAAACACCGGCGCGAAAATGACATTCGCCGTCATGACCCCGATGGCCACCCAGCCCGCCAGCAATATGTACGCCGCCAGACCGTAGTAGATCACGGGAACCAGAAGCATTCCGACCCACACCGCGATGGCAAAGAAGGCGCGCAGTTTCCCGGCAAAAATCAGAAGCGCCGCGTTTTTCAGCTGTGTGCCAAAGGGCAAATCCAGCATGGCGATCTGCTGATAGCCGAACAGGGTAAGCCCCGTCAGGAAATACGCCGCAAGCAGCATCATCAGAAGATATCCCACAGACATGCCGCCGTCCACCTTGATCACCATATACGCCCCGTAGGCCAGCACCGACCACAGCACGCCGAGAATCAGGCCGAGGAGCATGGAGGGCTTCCACTCCTGCTTCCACGCATTGATGAATTCGTCCTTCACCCACACCGGCATTCTGTGAACCAGCCGCACGCAGACACTGTGCAGTCCGGTCTGACAGGGGGACGCCAGCACAAAAAGTGCCAGCCCCACCACCCAGAAAACAACATCGCCGGTCTGTATCAGAAGATAAATAAAATAGGCGCAGGGCAGCAGACTGAGAACCGCTATGGCGTTCGCGCCGAACAGCTTCAGATAATGCTTCTGCAAAATCTGAAACCACAGGAGCAGTCCCGTCTGTTCTTCTTCCGGCGGAATGTTCCAGAATTTCCTTTTTTTGGCAGTCAAAACGGCACGCCCTCCTTTTTTGTAGTATTATAACAGAATTTGTCGGCATCCGCAACGTATTTTTTACTTTCCTTACATTTCCTGTTATGGAAAACACCGGCCTCAGGCTTTCCTGAGGCCGGTGCCAAACTGTCGGGATCAACCCTTGACCGCACCAGCGGTGATGCCGCTGACAATGTATTTCTGCATGCACAGATAGAGGATCAGAATCGGGATCATGGCCATGATGAAGAAGGCAAACGCCTCGTTCAGCATGGTCGTATTCTCGTTGAAGTAAATGATCTGTGCCAACGTCAGGGTGAAGGAGTACTTCTTGCGAAGCAGAATGATCGACGTGCTGTAGTCATTCCAGATAAACAGGGTGTTCAGAACCAGCTGAGTCACGTTGATGGGGGTCATCAGGGGGAAGACCACCTTCCAGAAGCACTGGAACCGGTTGCAGCCGTCCATCATCGCCGCCTGCTCCAAGTCGCGGGGCACCGTCTTGATAAAGCCGGTGACCGCCGTCAGACTGATGGATATCTGTAAGCCCGCGCGGGCAACAATGAATCCAATGTTCGTGCTGACAAGACCGGCGTTGTACCAGTTGATGTACAGCGGCAACTCAAAGCACTGGAAGGGAATCAGCAGACCCAGCGTCAGGATGGCGTACATGAAGTTATAGAACCTTGTCTCATGGCGCGCCAGAACCCAGCTTGCCATGGAGGTAATGACCATCAGCAGCACGACCGTGGGCAGAGTGTTGATGATGCTGTTCTTGTAGCCGGTCAGGAAGCTTTCATTTTCAAAAATGACCCGCAGATAGTTCTGGAAGGTCGGATGCTCCGGCCATGCAAGGCGGTTGGCCGTGATGGCGTCCGGCGCACGGAAGGAGTACAGAACCGCCACATAGAACGGCAGCACCACAATAATCATAATCAGCAGAATCATGATCACCCGGCCGATTCCGGCCAGCTTCTTTTGGGTGTGCCGGTCCAGAAGACGCTTGTGAGGGGAAGCAATAACCGTCGAACTTGCCATTACTGTTCAACCTCCAGTCTTCTCAGAGAGCGTGTAACGATCTGGGTCAGAACCACCAGAATGATGGTCAGGATAACAGCGGCTGCCTGACCAAGACCGGCCTTGTTGTTGGAGAAGATGCTGTCATAGACATAAACCGCGGTGAACTGGCCTTCTCTTGCGTTCCGGGCAACGGCCATGGGCATATCGAAGGTCCGCAGGCCCCATGCCAGCAGCAGCGTCACGTTCGTCGTAAACGCGGGCACAATGTTGGGAACGGTCACGGAGAAGAACTGACGCAGCTTTCCGGCGCCGTCCACGGTCGCCGCCTCATAGTAGTCCTGAGGAACGGCCTGAAGTGCCGCAATGTAGATCAGCATGGTGTAACCCATGTCGCGCCATGCGCCGATGACGACCATACCGTAAATGATCTGGCCGGGCATACCCAGCGGGCTGACGAGGCCGGTGATCGTGCCGTAAACATCGGTAAATACGTAGGACCAGACAATGGAACCGGCCGTCGCGGACACCGTAAAGGGCAGGAACAGTACGGTTCTGGCAATATTATTGAACCAGGAAGACCTGTGGATGGCCAGCGCCAGCAGCAATCCCATAACGTTCGCGGAGATCATATACAGGATCGTGAACTTGAAGGTGACCAGCAGGGAATCCTGAAAATATTTGTTTTTAATCAGGTAGATGTAGTTTTTCAGTCCGTTGAATTCCTTCGTTTCACTGACAATGCTCTTCCAGTTGGTGAAGGAATAGGGAATGCCCTGAAAGAATGGGATCAGGACAACAATGCAGAACAGGATAATCGTCGGCAGCATAAACAGCATGTTTCCGCCGTGAGTCCGGGCCGCACTGGAAGACAGCCGCCTCGGCATATTTAATTTGCGCATACACACACCTCTCATGGTGGCGGCCGGTTAGCCGTTATTTCTGGTAAGAGGGATGAGTGGGCGCTGTCCTAGCGGACTGCGCCCACCCGACCCTTAAATTATACGAACAATGTGATATCAGCCATTACAGGCCAGCCTGTGCGAATTCCTCGTCGAACAGCTCCTGCATGTACTCGATGCAGCTTTCCACGGAATTGACACCGTCGGTAGTCTTGCCGGTGCAGCAGTAGGTGGCGTAAGCGGTCAGAGCCTTGCGGTAAGCAGCGGTGTAAGCGGAGGTGAAGGGAACGGTGAACTCACCGTAGCCGACAGTGTTGCCGGAGGCCTTCACGTCCAGAATGGTCTTCAGGAAATCGGTGGTATTCTCGGTGGTAGCACCGGTGATGCAGGGCTGCTTGGTCGCGTCGGACCAGGTGCCCATCTGCTCGCTCAGGAAGAACTCCATGAACTTGACGGCCCAGTCAGCATTCTCAGCCTTGGGGTTGACCATGAAAGCCTGGTCGACCTGAACGTTCATGACAGGCTCCTTGCCGGAGTCGTCGGTGGGAACGAAGAAGAAGCCATAGTCGAAGTCGTCGGACTTCAGGCTCTCCAGAGAACCGTAGTTCCATGTGCCCTGATACAGCATACCGGCCTTACCGGACAGGAAGATCTCGTTGGCGTCGGACTGCTTGTTGGAGGTGGCGTCATTGCGCGCCCAGTTGCCCATACGGGCGCCCCAGGCTTCCAGACCCTTTGCAAAGTAGGGATAGTCAGCGACCTTCTTCTCGCCGCTCATCAGCTTCTCGAACATATCGTTGTCGCCGTTCTGGATCGCTTCCGTCCAGACGACAGGACGCATTTCGATATCGACGGAGGCGCCGTCAGCATACCACTGTGCCCAAGGATCGTAACCGGCGTCCTTCAGCTTCTGGCAAATCTCCAGCAGCTCGGTCTGGGTGGTGGGAACTTCCAGATTCAGCTCAGCAAAGATGTCCTTGTTGTAGTAAACGCCCCAGGTCTTGAAGTCCACGGGGAAGGCGTACCACTTGCCCTGATAGGACACGTCGCCCATGTCGGCCTGGGTCAGACCCAGTCCTTCGATGACGGCGTTGCCGGTCAGATCCATGACGTAACCGCCCTCGATCAGATCGACGTACAGGCCGGGGTTGCCCATCATGATCTCGGGCATATCGCCGGAAGCGATCGCGGTCTGCAGCTGTGCAAAGTAGTCAGTGCCCTGGGAGTATGCGCTGTTTTCAAAGGTAACGTTGGGGTACAGCTCGGAGAATGCGGCCTGAATCTTCTCAAAACCGGCGGACTTTTCACCCTCGACCATGTAGTGCAGGCAGTGGATAGTCACAGGCTCGTCGGACACGGTCGTCTCCGCCTGAGTGGCAGCGGGAGCAGCGGGAGCGTCAGTCTTGGGGGCTTCGGTGGTTGCAGTCTTATCTGCGCCACAGGCGACCATGCTCAGCGCCATGATGGCCACCAGAAGCAGTGCGAACAGTTTTTTCATTTGTGTTCCTCCTCAGTTTGATTGATTAGCAGTTGCGCGACTACAGCAAATTTCACAATCTGCTTACCTGCTATGGCTATAGTATAGAGCAAATCATCCACAATTGCAATCAACATTACCTACGATTCCCTATATAGAACTTATTCTTTTCAGCATCTTATACAATGGATGATATATAAAGGTTCTTCACGTCTCAAATACGCACCGATCGCCCCGGGCGTATACCTGCTGCACCTGGAAATCCCCGGACAGCACGACCACGTCCCCGTCCTTCCCCTTTTCCAGCGAACCCTTGCGGTCGGAAACGCCGCAGAGTCTCGCCGGTGTCAGGGAGAGCATTCTGCTGACCTCCGGCAGAGGAATTCCGTACTGCACATGTGCCGTGCGCAGGCACCGGTCCATGGTGGCAATGCTGCCCGCGTAAGAGCTGAGGTCTGGCAGCTGCGCCACGTCGTCCCGGATGACCACGGGTACGCCGGTGGTTCTGGCGCCCAGCACGGACTTCTCGCAGTTTACACCGGCCGCCCGCATGGCGTCCGTGATCAGAGCGATGGAGTCCGCGCCCTTGATGCGCAGTGCCAGCAGCATGGACTCCCGTGGAATGTGGCGTCCGTCGCCGATGAGTTCAATGGTCACATCGTCGCGCAGGTAGGTCGCCTCCACAATGCCGGAATAAACCAGACCGTTCTTCTTGTGGAACGTCGTACAGGCATTGTAGAAATGCGTCACATGGGAAAATCCCCAGTCAAAGGCCCGCAATGCCTCCGGCGCGGTCGCCGCACTGTGCGCCAGAGAGGCAAGCACCCCGTTCTCCGCCATGACTTTGGCAAACAGCTCCATGTTCGGCAGCTCCGGCGCGGCGTCCCAGCGCAGGATGCTTCCCTTCGCCCGCCGCAGTATCCATTATTGCCGCTGCAAGTATTGCAAGTGCATCAGGGATACGCTGCTCCCCAATGGGCTGCGCGCCCTTGGATGCGGCGGAGAAATAGGGGCCTTCCAGGTGCAGTCCCAGCAGCTCCGCACCGTTTTCCGGCTCCTTGTCCGCTTCCAGAAACAGGTCGATGGTCTTTTCCAGCAATGAATCCGCGCAGGTCATGGTGGTGGGGCACAGGGCGGTGGTGCCGTGGGCGCAGTGGGCTTTCGCAATGGTTGGGAACGCCGAAGCGTCCTCATCCATAAAGTCCGAGTCGCCGCCGCCGTGGACATGGATATCCACGAAGCCCGCCATAATATAGCTTCCGTCCACATCCACCCGCCGGGCATCCGGCGGACAGGGCACGTTGACGGCCGCGATCTTCTTTCCCTCCAGCAGCACGGAGCCGCCGGGGACGATTTTGTCCGGCAAGACCAGCTGGCCGTTGCCGATCCAGATTTTGTTCATAGCCATTCTCCCTTTGGGAACCTCTGATACTAGTTTTCAATAAAACGGTTAAAAACCGTTTTATTCGGCTGCTGTTTC
>ENA-OPCC01001284-OPCC01001284.1-human-gut-metagenome-genome-assembly--contig:-NODE-1284-length-11119-cov-2.462039_pt1 | contig 11119 bp, 5 predicted proteins | sample MGYA00241558_ERZ501467 | MGnify/ENA primary metagenome ERZ501467 (study PRJEB25962, sample SAMEA2042620) | human gut metagenome | biome: human gut; feature: human-associated habitat; material: faeces...
AAAGATGGTGATAATTTCTGAATTGCCATAGCAAACGGCTAAAAAATGTACAATGAAACACTTTTTACGGTGGAATTGTTTGCTGAATACCGTTCGTATAGGGGGACTTAACAAAGGAATAACGGTTCTGTGTCGGTAAATGCTCTCTTAGCAGATAAATCAGTTAGGATGGGGATGTGTCAAAAGCCTTTTCACCACATAGATTATCACAGATTAACAACTTTACTAATCAATGACTTAAAATTCACTCTGTGTTACTCTGTGTCCTCTGTGGTGAGTTTCCTCCTATTCTGCTTTTGGTATCTGATAAATTACTGTATGCTGTCTCTCTCCAAGTCTTTCCTTGCTTCGCCGGTCACATTTATCTCCGGGCGGATACTGTCCGCCGCCGCTTCGCTGATAACTCCTTTTTTTGCCAGTCGTTCGGCTATCAATCGATAATAGCCTTCCAGGTTTTCTTTCAGTTTCATGTCACCGGTGAACGAATTTCGGAAATGCTTGGGCTTCGGAATGATGGATGCCAGGAAGATGGACTCCTCGGCTGTCAGTTGAGACGGGCGTTTTTTAAAGTAGTAGGCAGCAGCCTCCTGTGCTCCGTAGACAAGCGGCCCCCATTCCACTATGTTCAGATATACTTCGTACATCCTGTCTTTGGAAGTGAGACGTTCCGTTTCTATCAGCCAGACAATCAGGGCTTCTTCCAGTTTCCGGGCGATGTTTTTGTTCCGGTTCAGGAATACGTTTTTTACCAGCTGCATGGTGATGGTACTTCCCCCACGGGCAAAACGTTTCACTTTCAGGTCTTGTATCAATGCTTCACGCATGGCATCGGGAAGAAAGCCCCGGTGATAGTAGAAGGCTCCGTCTTCACTTTGCATCACAGACATTTGCAATAGTGGGGAGATGCTGTCCAGTGGCGTGAAATGTTCCCATGAGGGGCCTATGGGGAAAGTGCGTACCGGCTGTCCGTTTTCGTAAGCCGTATAGATAAACTCTTCCGACATTTTACCAAGGTCTGTGGCTCCGTATTTCACAATGCGGAAGTTTCTCTCCTTTAATTCCGATTCCAGCTTCAGGCTGTCCGGTAGGGCAAAGTCCACATCCAGCAAGAAATGATAGGACAGTTCGCCGTCCGTCTTTATCCCTTCCAGATTGCTGAATAGTCCTTTGGGGAGCGAGCCGAAGAGTTCGTTTGCCGGAAACCAGGACTTGTTTAAAGCTGCTGTGAAGTGCCATTGGTGTTCTCTCTTCTCAGCTTTCAGATAAGGATGAAGCTGCATCTGGTTGAATTGCACCAAGGTTGTGCTGTCCAGTTCGGCGAACTCTTTACCCACAAGAACCCGGTAGGATATTTGTCCGCGGTCCAGATTGACTGTTTGAGGGGAAAGAGCTTTGTGATACACTTCAAGTCCGTTGACTGCTGCTTGTCCTGTCAGTATAATCTGACCGCTGTTTCCTTCCGATTCAGTCAGGCTATAGGTAAGGGTATCCAAGCGAATGTCCGCACCGAAACGGCGTTTGAGATAGGGGAGGGCGATTTTCTCCTTATGCTGTGCATAAAGTTCGGCTTTTAGCGTGTGGTGGCTTCGGTTTACCTCTCCACAGGTGGTCCAGTGTTGGCTTACCGAATCTTCCTGTACTTCGATATCGGAGTTGAAATGGTTTTGCCGTATGCTTAATTGCGGGATGCGGATGGCTACGAAGTTACGGTCTTTCCGTTCGCTGACGTCGACTTGACGCAGTGTTCCGTTTTCGGGTAAGAAACCATAGAGCAGGTTCAGTATCCTGTTCACTCTGTGGGCATAGTCGGCTTGTGCCGAACCAGCCGGTACCTCCTGTTCCTTTTTCAGGAAGAGGAAGTCATAATTTGCTGTGCTGTCTGCTTTGATGAATGAAACTTTCAGCCAGTCGGCGGTTACGTTGCGTACTTCGATCTTTCCGCGTAGCAGTTTCCAGAAGCTGAGGCGCATGTTCAGGGCATGCAGGGTGAGGAGGGTGTCCCGCTTGTCAGGGACTACGGAAAGATTGCTCAGCTCGATTTCGTTCAGTGCTTTCATTCGCAAGGCATCGTAGCGGATGGATAATCCGTATTTTTGTTCGGTGCGCAGTATCCGCTTGCCAACCATTCGGCAGAGAATTCCGTTGCGTCCCCAATATAAACCTGTCAGAACAAGGATCAGGACACTTCCTGTAATGATGAGAGCGATGCTCCCTTTCGTACGATATTTTCCCATTATGATATGTAAACTACGGATTTATCGGCTGCAAAGTTATACAATTCCGGGAGGATGGATGATGCTCTTTCCGGAAAAATATTCTATCTTTGAGAAATCGATCATATGAGATACCGTGAAACAACTACGAACAGATAGACAGACTCTCAATGACTTAGGAGTGATGGAGAGTACGTACGGAGAGAAAACTCTTTTCTCTCTCTTTGACATGACGGAAAGTGACGGAGGAAAGAGGTGTCTGGAAGATTGGGCAACCCATCCCATATCCGATTGGCAGATGCTGCATGAAAGGCAGGAGGCAATCCGGTGTCCGGACTTCCCCGAAATACGTATTTGCAGGGAAGAGCTGGATTTTATAGAGTTTTATCTTAGTCAGGGAGACCGTCCGACAAGGGTTACTTATCTGGAATCTGTTTTATCACGTGCTTTCAGGTTGTTCAGAAGCACTCCCGAACGCTATATCATTCAGAGAGGAACAAAGTTGCTTGAAAACGTCTTGCTGGAACTGAAGATTTTTGCGGATCATGTGACCGAACTTTCTCCCCGGTTAATCCGCAGCATGGTAGCTACTGTCCTGGAGACTTATCAGGCTACGGAGTTGGGCAAAATGGTAGAATCCTGCGGACAGGAGGACGGTTTTTACCGGACTGACCGACTGGATTATATTTTTCGCTATCGGCGCAACCATACCATTGCTGATCTTCTTTCGATTGTATATCAATTGGATGCCATCCGTACCATGCACCGTACGGCTGTTACGAAAGGATGGTGTTTTCCTACGTTTACGACCGATGGCAAATTTGTGCTTCGTGACTTTTACCATCCTCAGGTGAAAGATGCGGTGAAGAATGACTGGGATATGGAGCATGGGAATATCTGTATCTTTACAGGATCAAATATGGCCGGTAAATCCACGACCTTGAAAGCGCCGTATGGCTGGCTCATGCCGGATTTCCGGTGCCTGCTTCTTCTATGGTCTGTCCGGTGTTTGATGGTATCTTTACTTCTATCAATCTTCCGGATTCGTTAAGGGATGGGCGCAGTCATTTTTATGCGGAAGTACTCCGGGTGAAAGAGGTGTTGCAACAGATTAATGAAGGTAACCATTGTTTTGTGCTGTTCGACGAATTGTTCAGGGGGACCAATGCACGGGATGCTTTTGAAGCATCGGTAGCCGTGACCGAAGTGCTCAGGGAGAAAATTCACAGCCGTTTCCTGATATCCACGCATATCATAGAACTGGCCCGGAGGCTGGATGGAGACGATTCTTGTTGCTTTTATTATCTGGAGTCTGCCATAATGGATGACGAACTGATATGTAATCATAAAGTGAAGCCGGGTATTTCGGAGTCCAGGGTCGGATACTGGATTGTGAAGAGAGAACTTGCCGGCTTCTGAAGATAATGTAAGTAGTTACTGTAGGAGAAATTGTGAATAATACATATATTTGTAGACTCTATTAATCTAAAACAACGACGAGTATGAAAATTAAATTATTATTATTGATTAGTGTTCTGTTCTGTACAAGTAGTTATGCACAAGAGACGGTTACTGAACCTGATTTTATAGGTGAGGTGTTAGTCTTGAATTCGGACAACACTACGACTCCGTTGGAAAAGGCTACCGTTAAGATCAAAACAAAAGCCAATGCCTCGGTATATTTGGTGGGCATGGGCAAAGTGAAGACAAAAATAAATGTAGATGGTCCCAGCGCTCAGGTACGATTGCATCGGGGAGATGATTTTAAGTTGATTGTGAGGGCTGTGGACAACAATACCGATCCGATGTCTATTATCAATATCTTTCAGTTTGAAACAGGTAAGAAAGTACGTAAGGCCGAACTATCTTCTTTGAGTACCTTTGGAGGGGCTTCTAACAATAATCTGGAATTACTTCCGTATACCGCTAAAAAGTATGGAGAAAGTTCTTATCTGATTACATTGAAAGAAAAACCGATAGGGGAATATGGGATAACGGTTCGTAATCCTAATTCTTTGGATGAAAAGAATATCATTGTAGCTTCATTTGCAATCGATGAATAATAAGCGTTTATAGCCGGATTACTATTACTTGAAATAACGCCCCTTCTTTCAGACAGAGAGAAGGGGCGTTGTCGGTTACTACTGTTCCGGTTTAATGACAGAGCTACTGTAATCACTGGATAAATCAATAGGCAAGCCTTGATTCATCTGGATAATTCTATACTTATATAAACAGACCCAACAATATATTAGATTTTATATGCTTGGATAAGTATAAATATATGTATGGTGAATGGGTGATTTGGGATATTATCTCCAATAGATAACTGAATTATTTTCTTTGGGAGTTATTCTTTAATTGTTATTTTCTTTTCTAGTCGAATGTCAGATACTGAACGCCCTATGGAAAATAAAAAATCGCCAGGTTCAACAACAAATTTCATATATTCATTCCATAAACCCAAACTTGTCATAGGAATGTTGAAATTGATTGTTTGCTCTTCATCGGGAGCAAGTTCAATCTTTGTGAACTCTTTCAGTAATTTGAGAGGAGTGACTACACTTGATATGCAGTCTCTAACAAACAACATAGGAACTTCTTTTCCTTTCATTTGCCCTGTATTTTTTACCTTAAAAGAAACATGTATATTTTCTCTGTTCATTGAATGAATCGAATCAATTTTCAAATCACTGTATTCAAATGTGGTATAACTAAGTCCGTGCCCGAAACAATAAGCAGGTAAATTGTCAGAGCGACTGCTTCCTAAACTATAACCAGTCCAATATCTTGATGCAGTTTGATAATAATACATTGGTAATTGCCCTGCATGTTTGGGTACTGTAATAGGTAGTTTCCCAGATGGGTTTATTTTGCCAAATAAGATTTCGGCTAAAGCTTGACCACCATACATTCCCGGTTCCCATACATCTACTATGGCTGAGATGTTTTCTGAAAGCCATTCGTTATTTAAAGGTTTTCCGTTAACAATTACAGCAATTATAGGTTTCCCTGTTTTTTGCAATGCTTTGACTAGTTCAATTTGACGACCATAAAAATCAATCGATGGGCGATCTGCCGATTCACCATAAGTTCTTAGGCCCCAGTCTGATCGAATGCCATACCCTCCCATAACTACAACAACTAAATCACAATTTTCAGCTTTCTTTACTGCATCGGAAATGCTGTAGTCAGAGATTCCTCCTCCTTCTGAAAGTATTTTTTTTTGTAAGGCGGGATCTGTCGTATTGGTCTTTTCATGTGATAATTCAGATCTTATTCTGCCGCTATTGCTATAAATTATTTCAGAATTAGATGCGATCATTTGCATACCTTCTAGTGCAGTAACAACATTACTGTCTGGCTGAAAGAAACTCCAATCGCCTAGCATAGCCTGATTGTTAGCATTAGGCCCTGTGACCAAAATACGCTTGTATTTAGCTTCGTTAATAGGTAACAGGTTTTTACTATTTTTTAAAAGTATGATACACTCACGTGCTGCGTTCAAAGCTATTTCTCTATTTATTTTGGTTGCGTAAACATCTTTAGTGGGATCTACATAACGATTTTCAAATAAACCTAACTCGAATTTTACTTTGAGAATACGTCTTACTGCGTCATCTATACGGCTAATAGGTATTTTTCCTTCTTTTATCAGTTGTTTCATAGGAACTAGAAACTCTGTACTGTCAGACGAATACATGTGCATATCCATACCTGCATTGACACTTTGTGCTATAGCTTCTGTTTGATTGTGTGCAGTATAATGTAAACTTGTCAGATTGTCCATGTCTTTCATGTCACTGATAAAGAAACCTTTGAAGTCGAATTCGTTTTTTATTACATCGGTCAGTAGCCATTTAGATGAATGACAAGGTATTCCTCCAATATCATTGTGACCAGGCATAATAGTCATACATCCAGCTTCAATAGCCGCTTTAAATGGGGGGAGTATGTAAGATCGTAATGAACGTTCGGAGATATCGGCAGAAGCATGGTTAATACCTCCTACAGATGTTCCACCGGCAGCTAAATGTTTTACTGAAACTGCTACTCTTTTTTGTGGATTTGCATTTTCTTGTAAACCAATAACTGATTGTCTGACGAGTTCACTTGCCAAGTATGGGTCTTCTCCATAAGTTTCACCTGTTCTTCCCCATCTTGCGTCATATACAATATCCACGCAAGGAGCAAAAGTCCAATGTGTTCCGGCGGAACGAATTTCTTCAGCGGCTTTTTGAGCTGAAAGTTTAACGAGAGTACGATTAAACGTTGCAGCCATACTGATAGAAGTGGGATAAATTGTTCTTCCTGCTAATGTACCATAGCCATGAGCGGCATCCATTCCTATTAAATATGGAATTTTTAGACGAGTTTTTTCGGAAAAAGATTGAAGTTTGTTCGTTTCTTCTGGCTCTTGACCTGCAATCCACGCTCCGAAGTCATGATAAGTGTTATTTAAAATACTATCTTCGTCCCATTCCGAGACCATATCCATCTGAGCGATTTTTTCATCAATAGTCATTTGTGCTAACAAAGCTTCTACGCGTTCGTTGACAGGACGTGAGGGATCTAAATATACTGACGTATCTATCTCTTCATAAGAAGTGCACGAAAATAGATAAAAACTGGATATAAATAACGCTGATAATAATTTGTATGCATTCATGATTTATTTTTTTAAGTGTCAAATAATATTTGATGTCGATTTTTACAATTTAATTTTTTGTTCTAATCTAATATCTTGTGAAGAAGCTCCAATTTTAATCAAGAAATCTCCTTTTTCAAAAACCCATTTCTTGCTCTTTTCATTGTAATATTGGAAAGCTTCTTTAGTAAGCCTAATGGTAACAGATTTTGTTTCACCGGATTTTAGCCATATTTTTTCAAATCCTTTCAATTCTTTTAGTGGTCTCTCCTCTTTTGACACCATGTCGGTTACATATACTTGTGCTATTTCCGCGCCATTTACATCGCCTATATTGGAAATTTCAAATTTAATTTCAACTATAGCATTCGTTTCATCTATAACTTTTATTGAAAGGTTGTCATACTTAAAAGAACTATAGGATAAGCCGAAACCAAACGGAAATAGAGGTGATATACCTTTTTTTTCATAGCCTCTGTATCCTGTAAATATACCTTCGTTATAGTAAACTTTTTTCTCTTTCCTTGTCTCATCGTAATTCCCTGCAGCAGGAGAGTCTTCCCATTTTTTTTCTAAAGTGAAAGGTAACTTGGCTGAAGGGTTTATTTGTCCAGATAAAATGCGTGCCAATGCATTTCCTCCTTCTTGTCCCGGATAGAAAGCATGCAGTACTGCAGATACATGATCAATCCATTTTGTCATATTTATACCGCCCCCTGCATGTACTACAACTATAGTATTGGGGTTTACTTTACTAATTTCATTGATAAGTAAATCTTGTCCATAAGGTAAGTCAAATGGACGATCTCTTCCTTCTAATTCGATACTTCCATCAAGACCGACACAAACCACTGCTACATCGGATTTGGAAGCAAGACGTTTAGCTTCTGAGAAGTCGATATCGCTGTCATAGCAATATCCCATTCTTATTTCTGCGGGCAAAGATCTCTGGTTCCAAAATCTTAATTTTATATGTTTAGATTCTCCTTTCTTAGAATAAATGGCATTTGAACTCACATGGAAAGACTGAGAGGGTGATGCATCTACTATTAATTTGCCGTCAATAAATAACTGATATCCTCCTTGTGCGTCGACAAAAAAACGAATACTATCACTTTTATGTATGTCGACATAGCCTTCCCATTCTATTTTATAATCAGAGCCAAAAGTTCTGTTATTGTCAGGATATCCCCACCATTCGAAATCCACTTGACGATCTATTCTGTTAACAATACAATTACCTGCGTTTTTTTGTGAAGAGATTATTTGAGTAGATTCTTCTTTTCTTCCAGCGGCTTTTGCTTGTTCTTTGAGTAGATTGGCAGAAATTATTTGTATTGTATCCGACTTTAGCGCATAATATTTAGCGGTAAGTCCTCTTTTACCCTGTTGAGTCCTGAATTCACTATTCCTAAATAGATGTCTTTTGAACTGACTGGAGATACCTTCAGTGTAATAAATTTCAGCATTTTTAAATTCATTATCTATTCCTTTGAGGTCATTAACTATATACCAAGGGTGAACACGGGAACTACCGCCACCACCATACACATTTCCATTGACCGAAAAGACTCTATCATTAATGACGGCAGGATTGGCTGTCGGGCCGATAACTGCAATTTTTCGAGGGGATTTCAAAGGTAAGCAATCCTTATTTTTTAAGAGGATGATACCTTCTTCGGCTACCTTTAGTGCCATTTTATTCGCTTTCTGATTGTAAGTAGGATTATCTTCAATTAGTTGTGGTCTATCGAAAAAGCCCATTTCAATGCAGGTACCATAGATACGTCTTACTTTATCATTGATTACTTCTTCAGAGACTATTCCTTTTTTTATCAAAGGCAATAATTGCTCTCTGTTGAACCAGTTCTTACTCCCCATCTCAAGATCCAAACCATGGTTGGCGGCTTTATCAGCTGAGTATGTGCAAGCCCAGTCGGACATTAGTATTCCTTTGAAATGCCAATCTTTCTTTAATATATCGATTAGAAATTTGTTTTCGGTACAATATATGTCATTTACCGGATTATAGCCGGTCATTACTGCTTTTACATCCGCCTTTTCTACAGCGGCTTTGAATGGGGCGAGATAAATTTCATGTAAAGCTCTGTCTGAAACTTCTGTACTTACAGTGTATCTGTCATATTCTTGATCGTTTCCTACAAAGTGTTTAATTGTGGCAATTACACCACCTTCTTGTACTGATTTTATGAATGGAACGACCATCTCGGAAGTAAGATAGGGATCTTCTCCATAATATTCAAAATTTCGGGCACCTTTAGATGCTCTATAAATGTTGACTCCTGGAGCCAACATAAAGTGAATTCCTCTTGCCCTCCATTCTTCTGAGTAAATTTTTCCAACTTCGGAAGCCAAATTCTTATTCCACGAGGAAGCCACGGAGATAGAAGATGGGAATGCAGTAGCTCTCCCCCAAAGCCCCCAGGAGGAAAGTCCAAGAGGACCGTCTGCCATTTTAAATGCTGGTATTCCCAAGCGTTTACAGGGGTGGAGGTAAAAGTCGTTGTAACCTGCTAGCAAGTCAATTTTTTCTTCTAAGGTCATTCTATTTATTAAATCTTCTGTTCGCTCTTCGGTAGACAAAGATTTATCCTTAAAAGGAAAACTTGTTTTTGGGAGCTGCCCGTAAGACATTAAACATGTCATAACTGATAAAGTGTATAAAAAAATCTTTTTCATATATGTGTCTTTAATGTATGAACTTATCTTTTATAGTGCTGTTAGAGCAATTTTATTTAACATGATATTGGGCCCATTCAGACAATTTATGGCAACTTTTATTTTGCCATCCAAGCAGTTCTCGCGTGTAATAGGAATGGAAATCCAAGTTTCTTTGTGATGTTCTTTCAATTGTACTTCCGGTGCATCTTCGCAAGAAATGACACCTGTGCGATTTAGTTTATTAGAGTCTAAAAAACAGAGCTTTAATGTCATCAACTTGGGATGCTCAATTTTGATTTCTAAAATTATTTTATTTCCAACCCAATAACTTCCCATATCGTCCTGCCATACTCCTTGGCAATCTATGTGATAATCTAGATCTTCTTCATTAGTGATAACATTGTCTTTCTTTTTTGTCCATTTGCTCAGTTGAGAATAGCCGGAGGTATTGTCAGGAGTAATAAATAGAAGAGCTTTGAGTTCTTTTATTTCTTTTTCATGATTGTTGAGAGTGTTTTTTAGATTCTTATTTAACCAATCATATTCAACAAATTGAGTGGGTTTAAAATTTTCTGAGTTCATATAGGATAGAATCGTTTCTCTTAATTGACGCGCTGCAATACGTTTATCTAAAGCGTTTGTCAGATTGTATCCGCAAACTACAAGTTTACCACCTTCTCGTGTTTTAAGTTCAAAAATGGTACCAAGTTTATTTCCATGGTGAAAATCGTTTACGGGCTGGACGATAGGATAATAGTCTTTGGGAAAATCATTCAAAATAAAACCACGACTATCTTCACATATATCTTTCCATTGCCAATTCATGACATCTTCTGTGGGAAAAAGTGACAGCAGTGGGTGTTTGTTCCTAATATAAGCACCACTGACATCCGTGTTTTGTCCGGTAAACCAAGTTGCAGACCAAAAAACTGGATTGAATGCAGAATAAATTTGGTTTTGTTTGTTACCTAAATTATTGGCCAAAAGCAACACTTTCTTTCCCTCTTTCAGTTTGGCAATAGCTGTTTTCAAAGAAGTTGTTTCAATCACATTGTTAAGTCGTACTTCATTAGTTCTTTTGGGAAATACCCATATTGACCATTTATTGTTATAGGAAGTGTTTTCTATTTCAAGCTCAATGTCTAACTTACATCCATATGTACCAGAATGGAGTGTGTGATTGAAAAAACCTACTTTTGTCAATTCACCTTGTTCTATACAATTTGAATATAGATATCCTGAATCGATTACTTTATCCTCTTTTTTAATATTATAGAATATTTTTTTAGAATGTAAAGATTCTTTTCCGAAATTGCTGATTTCTACCCCTCCCGTAAATATTTCTCCATCTTCCCATACATGTTTCTTATAACGCAGTAAAGGAACGGTATGAGAACCAAACATGGAAAACTCCTCAGGAGTTATGAAATTCTTGTTTTCGTAAAAAGCGTTAACCCAACCAACTAAGGCTTCTCCCTGGCCGGGATAATCAACCATACTGAGTAAACTGTATCCCGCACTCTCTGGCGTTCTTAATGTTGCTTCTATTTCTGCTTTATACAAATTCTTGTTTATT
>ENA-OPCC01001286-OPCC01001286.1-human-gut-metagenome-genome-assembly--contig:-NODE-1286-length-11103-cov-2.048606_pt1 | contig 11103 bp, 8 predicted proteins | sample MGYA00241558_ERZ501467 | MGnify/ENA primary metagenome ERZ501467 (study PRJEB25962, sample SAMEA2042620) | human gut metagenome | biome: human gut; feature: human-associated habitat; material: faeces...
GTTCTTGAGGTTCTCATAGTGCTGGCCGGCGGTGCGCTCGTGGTAGGCGATGTGCGTGTCGTCCAGCACGAACAGGGACATCTTCGGGCCGAGGTCCAGTTCGCCGTCCTTGGAGACGGTGGTGATCCAGCCAAGGTTGTTCTTGATGAATTCCTTGATTTCCGGAGTAATGACTGCCATGTCGAATCCTTTCATGATTGATACGGATAACGTATCCTTACTCTTTCCAGAGTACCGGTTTCGAACGCGACTAGCCCGGATGTTCGCTGTGAGTAACCTCACCTTCGCACAGCTTTCATCAATATGCACAGAGGGATCCCGGACAGCAAGCCCGTCCACCAAAATCAGTCCAGCCACACCCCTGTCACACACCCGACACCCATCGACCGGTCGATTTTGGCCGGTAGTTCCCGTAATCTGTGAGCCGAGAGAGCCACAAGTTTTCCTAACTGTCCTGAGGTGCACCATGGGTTTGGTCGAACGTTTCAGCAAGCTGCGCAGCCGCTGGTCCCGCAACTTTCCCCCGAATCTCGCCCGACTCATGTTGCTGGGCTGCGCTGCATTATGGGGTGGCAGCTATCTGCTCGCCAAATTCGCCATGGAGGCGATTCCGCCCCAATGGCTGATGGGTCTGCGCATGATCGGCGCCTGCCTGTGCATGCTGGCCTTGTTCCATAAGCACATCGTGCCGTATCTGACGCCGAAAATCATTGTGCCGGCGCTCGTGGTGGGCCTGACCTACTGGGGCACGATGGTCACCCAGACCATCGGCCTGCAGACCATTGAACCGGGCCGCAGCGCGTTCCTGACGGCCGCCTACTGCGTACTCACCCCGTTCGCCACGTGGATTATTTCAAAAAACCGCCCGAAGGCCATCAATCTGGTCGCCGGCGTGATCTGTCTGATCGGCGTCGGCTTCGTCTCGCTGAAGCCGGGCGGTTCGCTGTCGCTGAGTGCCGGCGACTGGCTGACCATCGCCACCGCGGTCATCTTCTCGTTCAATCTGACCTGCCTTGGTGTCTACACCAAACGCTTCGACCCTATCGCCGTCACTTTTGTGCAGTTCGGCGTTGCCGGCGTATTGTTCATCATCGGCGCGTTGTTCACCGAACCCATGCCGAACGCCAGCTGGCTGGCACCCTCAGTAGTGGCCAGCGTGCTCTATCTGTTCCTCGGCGCCACGATGAGTGCCCAGATCATGCAGAACATCGGTCTGGCTCACGTGCCTGCCTCGCAGGCGTCAATCATCATGTGTACGGAAAGTCTGTTCGCTGTCACGTTCTCCGCGCTGTTCTGGGGCGAGACAATCATGTGGAGTTCACTGGTGGGCTTTGCGCTGATCTTCGTCGCCGTGCTGATGTCGGTAATCAAGCCGACCAAACAGTCGCTGCACCGGAACTGACGATTCAGTTTCGGCCATGGATGGTCATGGGTTCTCCATTGCCCTGAACCGTTACGGTGAAGGCCGAGGCTCTTGAAGGCGTGCAATCGGAAATCGGACTTGGCATCGCCAAACTGCATTTCGAGTTGGGTGCCGGCAACGGCAGCTTCGCTTGGGCTGCATGACGTTCTGCTGAACGTCGTTTTCGCTCCAAGCGAACCAATTTCGGTTGTTCTTTGCGCTACTTTGCGCCACTTTGCGCTGATTCCCACTGCTCATCGGCACCATATTTTTGAGTCATTCCACATTCCGCTGGCTAGGTTTTGAAGGTCTCGTGTAGGCATCCTCTCGGTATCACCGAGCCTTAAGCAACCTTCCAGCCCGACACTTTACGGTCGTGTCTTGTGAAGAAGTTTTTCGAAGGTCTTTCCCTCTCATCCATCGTGGCGGGCACCCTTGCCGCCGTCACCTCATTCTTACTGGCATCGAAAATCGGTATCGCCGGCTCGGTAATCGGCGCGGCAGCCAGCTACATCGTCTCCGCGGTGGCCACCAAAATCTATCAAAACATACTCACCGCCTCCGGTGAGAAACTACAGTCGGCCTCGTCTTCCGGCAATGACGATGACACTACGGATAATAAGTCCGATAAGGCAGCCGAATCCGAGTCCGATACGACGATGACCGGCATGGTCAATACCGTTTCCACCGCGCGCAAGCCGCGCGAAGTCGTGTCCAATCGAGCGAACGGACGAACCTATTCGGTCAATGAACTGCGCAAGGCCCGCTCCCATAATTCGAAGCGCACCGCCATTATCGTCACGCTGGTATCCGGCCTGCTCGCCGTGGCAGTAACCGCCGGCATCGTCATGCTGGTCACGCAGGGCCGTGGCACGGACCATATCATCACTCCGTCCACCACGCCCACGCAAACCGACACCAAAACGCAGACCGACACGTCCAATCAGAATAACGGACTGCCGCAGCCGGGCATTACCGACGGTTCGAATGATTCCAACACCAAGGACTCCACATCCGGCTCGTCCAACGACGGCACCGATTCAAGCACGTCCGGCTCAACCGGCACCGACTCCTCAACCGATTCCAACACCAATGGATCCACCGATGGTTCGACCGGCACCGATTCCTCCACTAATTCGGGCACCACCGGAGGCACCACCGGCACCGGCAACGGTTCAACCGGATCGGGTTCAGGATCAGCCAATGGCTCCGGTTCCTCTTCCAGCTCCACGGGCGGATCATCCAGTTCAAACTCCGGTAATAGCGGTTCGAGCGGCTCCTCAACCGGTAGCAGCAGCGGAACCGGCATCAAATTCATTGGCTGACAATCGCCGACTCGATAGCAGCGATGGCGGCAATGCCAGTCAATGACGTGGGGCAATGAGAACATGGAACGTATGACTACCATCATTATGAATACCTCTGAGGGCAGCATCACCATCAACCTGTTCGACGACAAGGCTCCGAACACCGTGGCCAACTTCCTGGGCCTCGCCACCGGCGAGAAGGAATGGGCGGACCCGTACACCGGCCAGCCTTCCCACGGCAAGTTCTACAACGGCCTGACCTTCCACCGTATCATCAAGCAGTTCATGATTCAGGGCGGTTGCCCGCTGGGCACCGGTACCGGCGGCCCTGGCTACGAGTTCGACGATGAGATCGACCCGAGCCTGAAGTTCGACAAGCCGTACCTGTTGGCTATGGCCAACGCCGGTCTGCGTCGCGGCATGGACGGTAAGGTCCATGGCACCAACGGCTCCCAGTTCTTCATCACCACCGTGCCGACCCCGTGGCTCGACGGCCACCACACCATCTTCGGCGAGGTTGCGGATGACGATTCCAAGGCAGTGGTCGACAAGCTCGAAGCCGTGAACACCGATCGCATGGACCGTCCGACCGAGCCGGTCGGCATCGTGTCCGTGGAAGTGCTCAAGTAAGCGTTTCCCGCACAGCCGTACAATATAGGAAAGCCCCTCGATTGAGGGGCTTTCTTCATTTTATTTATAGAGGCGTTTGCTTGCAATCACCGGCTTATGTGATTCGTCAACATCACATTTTGCGCAGTCGCGGCTCCGCGGAATCCTTCGCGCCGGTGATGCGGTACACGTCGAACACGCCTTCGATTTTACGCACGGCGGCGAGCAGAGTGTTCAGATGCTGCGGATCGGCCATTTCGAAGCTGAATTGGCTGGTGGCCACGCGGTCGGTGCCGGTGGAAATCGAGCCGGAGATAATGTTCACGCCGTGGTCGGACAGCACGCGTGTCACATCGCTCAGCAGATGCGGACGGTCAAGCGCCTCGACCTGGATCTTGACCATGAACACGCCCTTGGTGCTGGTCCACTGCACATCCACCACACGTTCGGGCTGGCGTTTCTCCAGTTCGAGCATGTTCTGGCAGTCCACGCGATGCACGGACACGCCTTGGTTGCGGGTGATGAAGCCGATGATCTTGTCTCCAGGAACCGGCATGCAGCATCGGGCCAGCTTGACCCAGATGTCCCCCACGCCCTTGACGGAGATACCCAACGAGCTGGTGGTCTTCTTGGTACGCTCCACCTGCTTGAGCGGCAACGCCTCCTGCTCGACTTCCTCATCCACCTCGTCGCTGCCCGCGTCACGGACCAGATGCGAGATGACGTTCTGCGTGGAGATCTGGCCATCACCAATCGCCACGAACACGGCTTCCGCGTTGGCAAGGTTCAACTCGTCGGCGACACCCACCAATGCTTCCGGAGTCAGCAGCGTGGTGATTGGCAGGTTGCGCTTGCGCATGGCGCGCGTCAGCTCGTCACGGCCTTCCTCGACGGCTTCGGTACGGCGTTCTTTGCTGAACCATTGACGAATCTTGTTGCGTGCCTTCGGGCTCTTGGCGAAGCTCAGCCAATCACGCGACGGACCTGCGGATTCGGACTTGGATGTCAATATTTCAACGGTATCGCCATTCTCGAGCTTGGTATCAAGCGGCACCAATCGTCCGTTCACGCGCGCACCCATGGTACGGTGACCGACTTCGGTGTGCACCGCATAAGCGAAATCAATCGGAGTGGCTTCGGCGGGAAGCGAGACGATCTTGCCTTTCGGCGTGAACACGTAGACCTCTGCCGCGCCCAAATCCTCTTTGAGGGAGCCAAGGAATTCGTCGGAATCCGGCGTTTCGCTCGTCCAGTCGGCAAGTTGCTGAATCCATTTGAGGTTGTCGGCCTCGCTCAGCTCCTGGTTTTCGCCACGCTTGCGGTCGGACTTGTCAGGCGAGCTCAACGCGCGTCCGGCTTGGCCGTTCTCCTTGTACTTCCAATGCGCAGCGATGCCGAATTCCGCGCGGCGGTGCATGTCCCACGTGCGGATCTGAATCTCCACCGGCTTGCCGCCGGGGCCGACCACCGTGGTGTGCAGGCTCTGGTACATGTTGAGCTTCGGCATGGCGATATAGTCTTTGAAACGGCCGGGAACAGGGTTCCACCGCGCATGCACGGCACCCAACGCCGCATAGCAGTCCTGAATCGTGTCGACGATGATACGCACGCCCACCAAATCATAAATGTTGGCGAAATCGTGCCCGCGCACGATCATCTTCTGGTAAATGGAGAAGTAGTCCTTCGGACGGCCCGTCACATAGGCTTTGATGTGCTGTTCGTCGAGATCCTCATTGATTTCGGCGAGAATCTGCTTCAGGTACACGTCGCGTTGTCCGGCGCGACGGGCCACCAATACCACAATCTCGTTGTAGATCTTCGGATACAGAACCTTGAAGCTGAGTTCTTCCAACTCGGTTTTGATGGCGTTCATGCCAAGACGGTTGGCGAGCGGCGCATACACATCCAGCGTTTCACGTGCCTTTTTCTGCGCGTTCGACTGCTTGACGTAACGCCATGTGCGGGCGTTGTGCACACGGTCGGCGAGCTTGACCACCAAGGTACGCACGTCGCGGCTCATGGCCACCACGAGTTTGCGAATGGTTTCGGCTTGGGCGGAATCACCCACTTCAAGCTGACTCAGCTTGGTAACGCCATCGACCAGACCGGCCACGGTGTCGCCGAATTCGGCGCGGCATTCGTCGAGCGTGTAGTCGGTGTCCTCCACTGTGTCGTGCAGAAGGCCCGCTGCCACAACCAGCGGCCCCATGCCAAGATCGGCGAGGATCTGCGCCACTGCAAGCGGATGGATGATGTACGGCTCGCCGGATTTACGCCGTTGCGACGAATGCTGGGTGACGGCGCGCCGGTAGGCTCTCGCGAGAATGCTCATGTCCTCGTCGGGATGGTGGTATTCGCACATCTTGAGGATTGGTTCAAGCGGGTCAAGCGGATTCGTGCTGATCTCGCAGCCCAACATTCTGGCCGAACGAACCTCATGATCCATGTCGCTCATTTCGCTCCTCCTCGCTTGGAATGTACCCTATAGTACCCGCGCATCACCATATGACGGATGTATCCGGCCGCGTGTTGCACGGCCGGATACATCCTCGGTCTTTGTGTATTGCAGTCCCGTCAGGACGCAACGCCGGTTGATCCGAAGCCACGTTCCGCGCGGTCGGATCCGGGCAGGGTCTGCGCCTCGATGAATTTTGCCTCGACGTAGCGTTGGATGACCAGCTGTGCGATGCGGTCGCCCGGATGGAACGTCACGGCGCGTTCCGGATCGAGGTTGATCAACGGCACCTTGATTTCGCCACGGTATCCAGCGTCGATGGTTCCCGGCGCGTTAAGCACCGTGACGCCCTGCTTGACGGCGAGTCCCGAACGCGGATGCACCAGCGCCACATAGCCGGCAGGCAATGCGATTGCCACTCCCGTGGGCACCAGCGCCCGCTGGAACGGCTTCAACGTCACTTCTTCGGTGGTGCGCAGATCGGCACCGGCATCTCCGGCATGGGCGTAATGCAGCTGAGCCGGCTGCCCGGGATCCAGCGACTTTACCAGAACCTCGACGTTTTCCGGCTCGTTGTATGCCTCGTCGAACGCCATCAGGCCGCACACTCCTTGCATACCGGCTGTCCGTCGTCGGTAGTGTAGGCAAGCTGGCTGCGATGCTTCACCAGGAAGCATTCGGAGCAGATGAACTCGTCGCCCTGCATCGGAATGACGGTCACCGAAGCGTCCTCATTGCTCAAATCGGCGCCCGGCAGCTCGTAGTCTTCGGCAATGGCGTTCTCGTCATCGTCCATATCGTTGGAATTGTTCTGAGAACCCTTGCTCAAAGCCTGGAGCGACTCCTCGTCCTCGTCTTTGTTGCGCGGGGAATCATAATCCTGTGCCATCGAGATTCCTTTCGTCATCTATGGTGCTTATGCGCCATAGAATACATGACTTTTCCCCCGCTAGGATACACGAATTGAAATACTCGTAAAATCCGACACGTGGGGCACAATAGAATTAATAGGAAAATCTAAGGGAAAGTGGTGTGTTGTGCCTGAGAATGCGCTCGAAGATGCATGGTTCGATCATGTGAGTGAAACCGGTGAGCTCGTCTTTGTTTCAGGTGCCGGCAAATTCGCCGTCAAGGTCGATGAAGCGCTTGAAAGAGCCATTTTGGAGGCAAAACAGATTCGCACCGAAACCCAAGAGGAGCGTCAGCAGCAAGCGCCTTCCACGCTGCCGATCTCCCAAATCCAATCCTTGATTCGAGCCGGAGCCAATCCGACCCGCGTGGCGGAGCGATATTCGTTGAGCGAAGCGCTTGTTCGGCGTTTCTCGGCGGCGGTGGAAACCGAAAAGCAATATGCGATCGAACAGTTCCTGGCGGTTCCCGCGCCGAAGGAAAGCCGTGTGCGCACGCTTTCCGAACTGATCGAACGCACTTTCGCCGCAGCCCACGTACGGTTGGAGGATGTGCGGTGGAAGGCCACCAGACGCGGTTTGGAACCGTGGAAGATTACCGCGGAGTTCGATTCCGCAGGTCATGCCGCCCGTGCGGAATGGTCTTGGAACATGCATGACAACGCGGTCAACTGTCTGAACGCAACGGCACGCAAGCTCATCGGCGAACAAGACACGCCGACGGAAGGACACGCCGAGAAGCAGGTCGACCAGAATTTTCTCGCATCATTGAATTTGCCGGGCGATTCCGCACGTTCCGCACGTATCGAACAGACGGTGTCCGCTTGGAATGCTCCGGAACCGGTTGCATCACAAGCCACGAATATCAAGACCACCGTTGAGACTCAGCCATCGGCGACCGTTCCGCTGCCGAACCGTCCGGAAATCGCGACGACGCAGCCCCCCGCCCCTTCAACGACGGAACCTGCCCAAAACTCGCAAAACACGCAATCCGCCGGCGAGCAGCAGTCCGATAAGTCCAAGATGGCATCATCCGATCCTCATAGTCAGAGCACCACCAAATCGAAGCGCCGTGCAGGACGCTCCGCAGTGCCGAGTTGGGATGAAATTCTGTTCGGTGACTGATTAACGTTCCCTAACATCCCACGGCAACATCCGTTCAGACGTTCGGATCATTCGATCAAGCCACGTCAATCAGGCATGGAATATCAGATTCCATGTAGGTCAGCGACCCGTGCACGCTGGGCAGATGCATCGCCTTCTCCGCCTGTGTGCGGGAATCGACAATGGTGGTAGAGCCCGCAGCGGAGACGACCACATCGCCGATCATCGACTTGACGCGTTCATCGACTGGTCCGTAGACGCCTTCCTCGATTGCCTGCCGGCGGGGGCGCACCTGGGCGCGCTCCCCCAGCACGTCACGCCAACGAGCGGCGATGTCCTCCGGATTCTCGCCATCCTCGCCATAAAGCATGACACAGCGTGGTTCGCCGCCGACATTCGCGACGCCCCACATCAGCTGGGGTTCGGACGCTATGTCGATGCAGGCTTCCGGGTCGGCGGTTATCATGCCATGATCCGCCACGATGACGATCAGCGTGTTCTTCGGCACACTTCGACGCAGCAAAGACAACTGGGCGTCGATACGCTCATATGTGCCGATCCACTTGTCGGAGTCCCAGCCGTAATTGTGTCCGATCTTGTCCGCGTCGCGCAGGTACACGTATGTCAGTCCGGGCGTGTTCGCCGCTTTCGCCGCGGTCATGATACGTCGGCGTGGATCGTCATTGGAGATGTAGTCGCTGCCACGTAACGCCGCCTGAGTCAACGCGGAGAACGCGAATTTCGGCAGTCCCGAACTGGTGACGCGAACGTCCTGTTCCGCCAATCGTTCGAATATGGTCGGCTGCTGTTGCAGTTTCAGCGGTGCGGGCGCGTTTTTGAAAGAGATGAGCTGGCAGATTTCGCCATTGTCGGGATTGAGCTGCGTATATCCCGTCATGCCGGTTAATCCGGGGCATGTGCCGGTACCGAACGTGGACATTGCGGCCACGGTGGTGCTGGGCATGCATGTGGCGATTGGCCGCTGGTTAACGCTGTCCGCCATCAGCGACCGTAGATAGGGTGAATGTCCCAATCTCATATTGATGTTCCAATATCCGAGACCGTCCACCAGGACCACGACTGCCGAACGCGCGTCCGGCAGGCCAAGTGCCTCTTGGAGTCGTTTCGGATCGGCATGGATGGCCGTTGGAATCGGATGCCCGATGGCGCTGGAAATGGCGGGAAGTACCGAGGATAGGTGGAGAGCACCGCCGCGGCCGCCCTCATCCGGCAGTTCGTCGCCATATCGTGCCGGACTGGTCATGGCTAGCAGCTGGTCGATTTCGGGCACTTCAACACTCATGGTTCCCATTCAAGCACCGCGGCAGTACCAGCTGGTAATATTGCTAGGTTGATTACCATAACCTTTCCGTGAGGAGAACCACCGCATGGTGTCGCACCGCAAACCGGCAAAACCAGCCTTTGACCCGCGTACGGTCAAGGAGAACATCGTCGAAACGCCGTTGAACGAGGAAATGAGCAAGTCGTTCCTCGAATACGCGTATTCGGTGATTTACGCCCGAGCGCTGCCTGATGCCAGGGACGGTCTCAAGCCGGTGCAACGACGCATCATCTATCAGATGGGTCAGATGAACCTCAATCCGGACCGGCCGTATATGAAGTCGGCGCGTGTGGTTGGCGAAGTGATGGGCAAGCTCCATCCGCATGGCGATTCCGCGATTTACGAGGCGATGGTACGTTTGGCGCAGCCGTTCGCGATGCGGCTGCCATTGGTGGACGGTCACGGCAATTTCGGTTCTCTCGATGATGGTCCTGCTGCTTCTCGTTATACCGAGGCTCGTATGGCGCCGGCCGCGTTGGGCATGAATGCCGATATCGCCGAAAATACCGTCGATTTCACGCCGAATTACGATAACAAGCTTCAGGAGCCGACTGTGCTGCCTGCCGCGATTCCGAACCTGCTGGTCAATGGTGGTTCCGGCATTGCCGTCGGCATGGCAAGCCAGATATGCGGCTTTAACCTTGAGGAGGTTTGCCGCACAACGATAGAGTATCTGTCAGACCCCGAGTGCGACCTGCTCTCGACCATGCCTGCACCCGATTTCTCCACCGGCGGTGAGATAGTCTACGACCGTGCGGAGATGGAGAACATCTATAACACCGGCCGTGGCAGCTTCAAGGTCAGAGCCCGCTGGCGCTATGTCCAAAAGGAAAACATCATCGAGATTTACGAGATACCCTATACCACCACGACCGAAGCCATCGTTGACAAGGTCGCAGAGCTTATTAAAGCCGGCAAGGTGCGTGAGGTAAACGATATGCGAGACGAGACCGACCTCAGCGGTCTCAAGCTCGCCATCGATCTCAAGCGCGGTACCGACCCCGAAAAGCTCATGCAGAAGCTGTTCAAGACGACGACGCTGCAGGATGCGTTCGGCTGCAACTTCAACATTCTCATTGCCGGTATGCCGCGCGTGATGGGCGTGCGCGAAATTTTCTCCGAGTGGACGGCGTGGCGCACCGAATGCGTCCGGCGCAGACTCTATTTCCAGATGAACAAAAAGAAGGACAAGCTGCACCTGCTGAAGGGCCTCGGCAAAATTCTTCTCGATATCGACAAGGCCATCCGCATTATCCGCGAGACGGAGCTGGATGCGGAGGTCGTCCCGAACCTCATGATCGGCTTCGGCATCGATCAGGTACAGGCGGAATACGTCGCGGAGATCAAGCTGCGCAACATCAACAAGGAATTCATCCTGAACCGGTTGAAGGAGACGGAGTCCCTTGAAAAGGAGATCGCCGACCTCGAAGCGACGCTCGGCTCTGAGAAAAAGGTGCAGGCGCTCATCTGCAAGGAGCTGGAGCAGGTCGCGCAGAAATACGGTAAGGAGCGCAGGACGACCCTTGTGTATGACCACGAGCTTCCGCAGGAGCCGGACGACGAGCCGGAAAACGACTATCCCGTCACGGTCTTCCTCTCCCGCGAGGGCTATTTCAAGAAGATCACGCCGCAGTCGCTGCGCATGAGCGGCGAGCAGAAGCTGAAAGACGGCGACGAGGTGGTTTATACCAAAGAGACCACCAACAGCGCCGAGCTGCTCTTCTTTACCAACCATGCCCAGGTGTACAAATCCCGCGCATCGGAATTTGCCGATACCAAGGCCAGCGTGCTGGGTGATTATGTCGCTTCCAAGCTGGAAATGGAAGAGGGCGAAGTGCCGCTGTTCATGACGGTCACAGTCGATTACCGTGGTTACATGCTGTTCTTCTACCAGAACGGCAAGTGTGCAAAGATCCCGCTGGCCAGCTATATGACCAAGCAGAACCGCCGCAAGCTGCTGAAAGCTTATAGCGATA
>ENA-OPCC01001293-OPCC01001293.1-human-gut-metagenome-genome-assembly--contig:-NODE-1293-length-11076-cov-3.752473_pt1 | contig 11076 bp, 8 predicted proteins | sample MGYA00241558_ERZ501467 | MGnify/ENA primary metagenome ERZ501467 (study PRJEB25962, sample SAMEA2042620) | human gut metagenome | biome: human gut; feature: human-associated habitat; material: faeces...
AACGGCTATCAGAAGGCGCACTTCGGTTTTGAGCGCTTCCGCGGATTTGATTCCACAGCTTGGCAACGCATCAAGAAAGAAGCCCGAATGGCAGTGAATTTTGATGTTCCGGTTAATTTGGCCGGAAGTGATATTTCGACATTAATCGTCGATCGCGCTCAGAAGAATGCCGTCTTAGCCGGTATTTCTCAGTGGGTCAACGAAGGAAAAGTTCGCTTCACGGCTTGCGACGCCCGTGAAGTTCAGCCCTCCTCCGAGACGCCGGGTTTAATCGTGACGAACCCGCCGTACGGTGAACAATCCAATCCGAAATCTGCCAGTGTTGCTTCCATGATGAAGAACGTGGCCGATAACCTTAAACGCAATTTCGCGGGCTGGACGGTTTGGATGCTCACAAGCGACCGAGAACTGCCTCGCCAGATGCGGCTCAAAGAGTCTAAAAAAATCGTTTTTTTCAACGGCCCCCTCGAGTGCCGTTTCTTCCGCTTCGCCATGACAGCGGGATCCAACCGAAAGGAAGATGTCTCTCAAAAGGAAGCTTCTTCTGATTTATAAATCTTCGAGGATAACCTCAACAAGGAAAATAAGATGGACACTAAAGATTTTGATGTAGTAGCCATGAGAACCGATCTTCACCAGATCCCGGAACTCGGCTTCAACGAACACAAGACCAGTGACTACGTCGCTGCCAAATTGAAGGAAATGGGTCTTGAGCCGATCCGCGGCATCGGCGGAACCGGTGTCGTTGCCTACATTGACGGTACAGAACCCGGACCCACAGTCATGCTGCGTGCCGACATGGACGCCCTTCCTTTTGTCATCGACGGAAAGGACGCCTGCATTCACGCCTGCGGCCATGACTCTCATACCGCTATGGTTCTTGCGACAGCTGCCAAGCTGATCGGTCACGTCAAGAAAGGCCGCGTAAAACTCTTCTTCCAGCCAGCTGAAGAAACCCTCTTCGGCGCTCTGAAGTCTTATGATGACGGCGTCTTAGATGACGTTGACTACGCCTTCGGTGCTCACGTTCGTCCGATCCAGGACATTCCTGACGGCACCGTCTGCGCAGCTGTTCGTCATACTTCCAGCACATTCTGCATCGTCGAACTTAAGGGCAAAGTCGCTCACGGCTCCCGTCCGCACCTCGGCGCCAGCGTTGTTGAAGCAGCCGTTCTCGCAACTAATGCTGTGAACTCCATTTGGGTCAACCCGAACAAGGCCTGGTCTGCTAAAGTCACTTCCATTGACTGCGCTTCTACAGCCACCAACATTATCCCGGACAAAGGCAAGATGATTCTTGATATCCGCGCCCAGGACAATGAAACCATGAACGAGCTGCTTGAAAAGCTCAAGACAGCCATCACCAATGCCTGCGCCTGCGTCAACGTCACCTGCGAAATCACATTCCCGGGCGGCGTGATTCCTGCAGCCGTTTACGACGAAGACCTAGTCGACCAGGTTCGCAAGACCATCGGCGAAGTACTCGGTGAAGACAAAGTTGCTAAAGACTGCGGTGGCGGCGGAGAAGACTTCCACTACTTCAAACAGAAGAAGCCTGAACTTCATGCTGCATACATCGGCGTCGGCACTGGCGTTACACCGGGCCTTCATGATCCGCGCATGACCATGAACCCCGAATCTCTGAGAAACGGTGTCAAGGTTTTGGTAAGATTGATTCTTAATGTTGTCGGCTAATTCGAATAACAGATAGGATTCGGAAGGAGGCTCCGGCCTCCTTTTCTTTTAGGAACGTTTGACGCTTCGAACCCAGAAAGAAAATCTTTCAGCCATGTGGAAAGATTCCGAAGCGACGATTGAGAGGCCTCTCGAGTCGTAATAGTTTCGAATGATTCTAAGCGACGGGCTGTTCTCTGGAACATGGAAAATATCCGAGACTTCTTTGGGCATCGTTGTCGCTGAAAACGCCTGCTTCACTTCCACGCATTCCTGCCCTGTCACTTCCTCTGCCAAAGTAATAATGAGGTCATCGGATCGTTTTTTAATCAGATCCAGCACTTCCAAGGCATTCGGATAGATATAAACGTAGGTGACGACCACCGCTTCCGGATGGCGTTCTGATGCTACGCGGATATTCTTGAATCGAATGACTTCTTCACCGGGGATTAAACCCAAACGATCCGCGGTTTCTTCATTGAGAACCAAACGTTCGACGTTTTGGATGTGCCGAGGATAGAGATTGCCGTAATGATCGATTCCTCGAATATCGTTGTATTCATTTAAGAACCGACCTGTGCGTGTTCTAGCTTTTACGCGGGTTCCAACGTGTGCTTTGCGCTCAAACAATCCTTGCTGAGAAAGGTACGCCAGCGCTTTGCGCATGGTATCCCTGCTCACATTAAATTGTTTGGCAAGTTCAATTTCTCCGGGGATGATCGAGCCAACTGGCCATTTACCTAAAGAAACTTGGAGCGAGATCTCTTCTGCAACCTTGTGCCAAATTTTCTTTTGCATAGAATAATTGTCGGTATCAAAAACTACAAATACATTGTAACGATACCGCCTGAAAGTTGGCAAAAAGTTTACGAAAAAGCCCCGTCCGAAAGGCTTAATCCGCTTGGCTTACAGGATTTTTAGGATCTAAGCAGCCGCCTGAAACACAACTTGCAGCCAGCCAGTGAGACCGGCGGCTCCGGCAACCACAAAGATTAAAAAGCAAACAAAAGTGATCTTTCCTATTCTTTTCCTCGCAAATAGGTATATCAGCCAGCAAAGAATGACTAGGCTAAAAGCCGCCCACAAATAGGTGATGAAATCAACCATGACCGGATCCTCCGGTCAGTTAATATATCCACGCACTGTTGCGGAATGCGCAAAATCTCTCCGAAATAAGTACTCAAAAACAAACTAAAGATTTAGCGATACGATTTGGTTTTATCGATCTAGGTCAGGAATGACTTTTCCATGACTATTTCACGGTAGTTCTTCCCGCCAATCTCAACATCGGTCTCTACCATTATCCGGAAGCCTCTCCGTTTGTAGAGCGCAACGGCAATCTCGCTTTCAGAAAACGTCGATAACCACGCTTTTTGAAAATCGTTTTCTTGGATGTATTCCATTGCGGCTCCAAACAAAAAGTTTCCTAGATTGTTTTCTCTCCAATCCGGTCTGACGGAAAACCATCTGAGCTGCGCAGAGTCTCCTCGATCCATTACTCCGATGGTGCCGACAAGTCCCTGCTCGTCTTCCACCATCCAAAGACGATTTCTCGGTTTCGGATCAATAACGTACTCAGCGAAAGTTGTTGCCACATAGCCTTCAAACGCGATCGGATAATCGAAATCCGAATGCCCGTAGAAACTCAATCAGTCTGCCGAGGGCACCGGCTTTTAGCTCATGCCTCAATGTAAGTCCGGGAACGTCAAAAATTTCCATGTTTTTGAAAAAGAAAAAACCGCAGTACGTTTTATTGTAACTGCGGCTGGGGGATAAAAGCGGTGTTTTTACACGGCTCATTGCCCTATTTCATTACGGTCGGAGCCTGATATTCATATTCCTTCTTCAGGATTTCCATCTTGTAGAGCTTTTTCAAGCCTTCATAGAAGGAAGCTTCATCGGCTCTGGACTGAGCTGTCAGGGCTTCTCCGCGAATTTCATCGACTTGGCTGTCGTCAGCTGCAGGCATCTTGCTGGATTCAACATAGCTGATCACATAAGCACCGTCAGGAACGGTGGTACCTGTGAAAGCAGGAAGACTCTTAGCAGGAACCGCCATCTCAGCCTGGATCAAAGGCATTGACTGAGACTGAGGATTGATACGGGAAACAGTCAGTTCGTGACCGAAACCTTCCAGATCCTTCTTAGCCTTGAGTTCTGCCAGCTTAGCTTCACCGGCTTTCTTAGCCAAGGCAGAAGCCTGTTCCAGTTCAAGCTGGTCCTTGATATCACCCTTCACTTCGTCAAAGGACTTAATGTGAGCCGGAGTGTGTTTAACAATACGGGCAGAAACCAGTGTGTTGGCAGCAACTTCCACGGCCTGTGTATTTCTCTTTTCCTGGAGGCAGTCCGGAGAGAACAGGTCTTCAATGACACGCTTCGTGATGTACTGAGCATCCGGAGATGTCTTCGGAAGACCGGACTGAGTCAGACCGTCAAGCGTATGAAGTGTCAGACCGTATTTTTCAACTGCCGGGTCTAAGCTGTCGCTCTGCTCGTAGACCATGTTGGTAAAGCCGTCGGCATTTTCAGCAAACATAGACTGACGGTGCTGGTCTTGCCAGAACTTGAGGATTTCACCGCGAACTTCTTCGAACGGACGAACGTGAGCCGGATTGATGTCGGTCACATGAATGATGTGATAGCCGAACTCGGTTTTGACCGGTCCGACGATTTCGTCTTTCTTAGCTCCGAAAACGGCTTTGTCGAATTCAGGAACCATCTGACCCTGAGTGAAGAAGTCAAGATCGCCGCCGCTTTCAGCTGTTCCGGGGTCGGCAGAATTTTCTTTAGCTAACTGAGCAAACTTAGAAGGATCGGCTTTGACTTCGGCAAGGATCTTTTCTGCCTTAGCTTTGGCATCCTGGTCAGCCTTGGCTTTATCGGCCTCATTGGCATCCGGAGCGATCAGGATATGGGCTGCGCGTCTGGATTCTTCGACTTCATATTTCTTACGGTTCTGTTCGTAGAAATCTTTCAGTTCCTGCTCAGAAGGTTCAGCTGTCATCTTGACGGTTTCAGGGGACATCACAACGAACTGAATGTTCAGGGATTCAGGAGCGCGGTAGTCGTCCTTGTGTTCGTCGTAGTATTTCTTGATTTGTTCTTCAGAAACCTTGACGTCTTTCATGTAGGCGGACGGATCAAAGCTCATCGTACGAACAACGCGGGTTTCGCGAAGAATGTCGTTTAACAGAGCAACCGTCTTCTTAGGAACAAAGGTTGTCTGAGCAACAGAATTAACCAGCATATCCTGAACGAGGTCTCTTCTCAGTTCATAAACGAACTGCTGGTCACTCTTACCGCGAGCGGCAAGATAGTTTTCATACAGCTCAGGAGAGAACTGTCCGTCTTTCTTGAAAGCGTCTGCGTTCTTAATCACGTTGATAGCATCAGCTTCGCTCACATTCATATAGTGGTGAGCCATCTGTGCCTGGAGAGCGCGTCTGGTAGCAAGGTTCTGAAGGATAGCGGCATTGGCTTCCTGTGTTTCGAAGATGCTCGGATCAACGGCACCTCCTTCCTGCTGGCGCATACGCTCAATATATTCGCGTTTCTGGTAATCGAATTCTTCAGGCTGAATACCTTTACCGTCAACCTTGGCGATTGCATTTGCATCCGGATTCAAACGGCTGTAGCCATTAATACCGATAAAGACAAATGCAGGAATAATCAGAATCATGGCGATAAGCATCAGCCAACGTTTCTGGTTTCTAAAAGACTGGAACATTATGATCCTCAAGCTCTTAGCGAGCGATTCTTATTGGAATACAAAACAAAGGTCTAATTTTACCTTCCGCGGGAAATTTTGAGTAAAAGTTCACGTCAAAAACCTTGAATCTTGGTTAACTTTTGGAACAATGCCGCTCGAAAAAAATAACTCTGTACATTGCACCGGGCAGAAAATTAAGAAAAACCGAATTGCGATCGAGCCGGAAAATATTTTTTCCCGCAAAATCAGGCTACTGCTAATTTTCGATGTAACAGAACGCAAAAATTTCCGATTTCGAGTTGCACGAATTTTTAATCTATGTAGAATTCGTTTCACTTCGATGACGCGTAAGCGTTTGACGAGAAGGAGTGGTAGTTCAGTTGGTTAGAATACCGGCCTGTCACGCCGGGGGTCGCGGGTTCGAGTCCCGTCCACTCCGCCAAAATTCTAAAAGCCTCGGTTTGATTTCCGAGGCTTTCTCATTTTCAGCGGCCTTTCGACCACCTCCAAAAAATTATTCCAGGGCTCCCTGAGCAAAAGAACTGCTCAGATAGTTATCCAGGTCCTTGTCGCCTCTTCCGGAAATATTGATCACAACGACGTCGTCTTTTCCGAACTTTCTCTTTTCCAAGACAGCAAGCGCGTGGGACGATTCAAGAGCGGGAATAATGCCCTCTTCTCGTGTCAGCATGAATGCGGCCTTTAACGCCTCATCATCTGTCACTGCTTCAACTTCCATTCTTCCGGTCTTTGCCAAATGAGCATGCAACGGTCCGATACCGGGATAGTCCAAGCCGGCAGACAGAGAATAAGCCTCCTTAACGTTGCCCTGTTCGTCTTTCATCAACATAGTCTGAGAACCATGGAGGATTCCTTTTTCGCCGATAGTCAGAGTGGCGGCAGTTTCTCCGCTGTCAACGCCCTTCGGCTGCAATGAGATGACCTGACGTCTCGTTGATAAAGTGGTAGAAAGCGCCTGCCGCATTGCTTCCGCCGCCCAAACAAGCGACGACGTAATCAGGATTTTCTTTACCGGTCTTCTCTTTGAGCTGCTTTTTAATTTCTTCGCTGATTACGGACTGGAACCGAGCCACCATTTCCGGATACGGCTGGGGACCGACAGCTGAACCGATCAAATAGAAGTTTTCGGGGTCTTTCATCCAGGCTTCGAGGGCTTCGTTGACGGCGTCGTTGAGTGTTTTCGATCCGCTGGTCGCCGGAATCACCTTTGCGCCGAGCATCTTCATTCTTTCCACGTTCGGTCTTTGACGCTGAATGTCAAGCTCTCCCATATAGACAGAGCATTCAAGCCCCATAAGAGCACACACGGTAGCGGTAGCAACGCCGTGTTGGCCGGCGCCGGTCTCGGCAATGATTCGCTTTTTGCCCATGCGTTTGGCTAAGAGTGCCTGACCGATTGCGTTGTTGATTTTATGTGCACCGGTGTGATTCAGATCCTCTCTCTTGAGATAAACATTGGTGCCGTATTTTTCGGAAAGGCGCGGAGCAAAGTAAAGAGGGGACGGACGACCGACGTAATCTCTTAGAAGGTCATTGAATTCTTTCTGGAATTCGGGGTCATCAACATAACGAAGATAAGCTTCCTGCAGCTCATCGATGTTTTTCTGAAGCTCGGGAGGAACAAAGCTGCCGCCGAATTCACCGTAAAAGCCCTTTTCATCAACCGGAAGAATAGATTTATAGAGATTCATTTGAGGTACCTATTTAATAAAAAACTGGAAAATAAAAAACCACCGAGTTTTTTGCTCGATGGTTAGATTGGTTCTTTAGCTTCTAGGCCGAAGATTTTAGTAAGCATTACTCCAGCACCATCGAGTGAAATCGATGGGCCACCACCAACTGTGAGAAGCAACGCTGAAGTACATGGCTGCAAAATGAACTAAGTTATATCCGTAAGAAAAATATTATCAAGAAAAAAGTGAAATTCGGTTCTTTAGAAAAGTTTTTTCGTTTTATGGTCTGAGGATTTTCCCGAACTCAAGAACGACAGGACTACTGAAGTAATAGTACAAAAACTCAGTCATCCAACCGTCCGGGTAAAGAAAAGTCTCGGAGCGAAATCACGGGACTTTTGGTTTTTGGCTAAAACCATTTACGCGGTTTCAGCCTTTAGCACTCAAATACTTGCTTTTGATTAGTACAAGCCGATGAACTTCCACCAGGTCATACCGATGGTGAGCCAAATCACTACATTAATTGTTGTGATGATGAAGCCGTTGCGCCACCATTCACCTTGAGAAACATAGCCGGCACCGAAATAAACCGGGCCGCAGCCGTTGCCGTAGTGAGTCAGTGAAATCGGCAGGTTAGCGAAGCAGCCGAATGTGATGGCAACCAGCATGGCCGGGACACCGCAGGCGGCGGCAACTGCTACGAATGCTGCGTACATCGCTGAAATACGTGCTGTTACGGAAGCGAAGCAGTAGTGCGAATAGATATAAATAAGCGAAATAAGCACGAAGAATGCAACCCAACCCATATCAGCGGCAGCAACTGCTGTACCGATAAGTTTGGCGATCCATGCAATGAAGCCGGACTTAGCAAGTGCAGTAGCCAAAGCAACCAAGCCGCCCATCCAGAACATTGCGTCCCAAGCACCTTTTTCGGAGAGGATGTCTTTCCAGTCCAAAACTTTTGCAATCAGCATGATTGCCACAGCGAGCATGGCAACCGGTGTTGCGCCGAGTTTTGTCCAAGAGCCTGTAGCCCACAGAGCCAAGCACATGACGAATACGAATGCGAGGACTTTTTCCTGAAGGCTCATCGGACCCATCTTTTCGAGCTCGTTGATAGCTAAGTCGCGAGCATCGGGAATGTCTCTGATTTCAGGAGGAGAAAGTTTGAGCATCAGAACCGGAACCAGGAACAAGCTGATCAAACCCGGAACGATAGCGGCAACTGCCCAGTTCATCCATGTAATTTCGACACCGACAGCGGTAGCAGCCAAGCCGACGCACAGCGGGTTGCCGGCCATAGATGTCAGGAACATTGTGCAGGTCACTGCGTCAGTGTGATAACCGACCTGCATGAGGTACTTACCGATTTTGCCGGCTGTGGGCCCGGGCTGAGAACCGAAGGCATTCGCCAAAGACTGAACGATCGGGTAGAAAACGCCGCCTCCTCGAGCAGTGGCAGAAGGCATAGCCGGAGAAACGATCAGTTCGGACAACGCGATGGAATAACCAAGGGTCAGCGAAGAACGACCGATGTATTTAATAATAAGGAAGGCAATACGACGGCCGAAACCAGTTTTGATAAATGCGCGGGAAAGAAAGAATGCGCAGACGATCAGCCAGATCGTGCCGTTGCCGAAACCCATCAGAGCCTGACCGGTCTTTAAAACACCGGTGATCGCGCAGAATGTGAGTGCGATAAATGCAACCGCACCCATTGAAATCGGCTGAAGAATGAAGCCGGCGATGGTTGCAGCAAAGACAGCAAACAAGTGCCAGGCATTAGGCGTCAAACCTTGCGGCGTTGGGCAAACCCAAATCACAAAGCCTATCGCCAGAACTATGATCCAGTTCCTTAGACTTTTACTCATAAGAATTCCCCTGAGGTTGTTTTAGTGACTTCTTTTGGAAGTTTCTTTTTATTGCGTTTCTAACCCTAAGTTAACAATTAGAAACACTCTTGATTCTAGGCTTTATCCTTTAAGAATTCTCCCTTAGGACCTTTTCTCTAAGTGAAACAACTAACGAAAAGGAAGGTTATTTACTTACCGCTGAACCTCTTTTACAACAATTTTCTTTGAGCATTCTTTCGTCTTTGCTCTCTTGTTTCAAAGGACTAAATCGATAGGAATGCATAACTGGCAATAAACTTTTACAAGTGAAATTGATTCTGAGTTGCACCTTTTCGAAATTTATGTAGAATTTCGACTTCTGCGACAACGCGAGCGAACGGAGAGACGAATGGAGTGGTAGTTCAGTTGGTTAGAATACCGGCCTGTCACGCCGGGGGTCGCGGGTTCGAGTCCCGTCCACTCCGCCAAAATTCCAAGCCTCAGATTTTCGAATCTGAGGCTTTTTCGTTTTTCCGAGAAATTTGGTTCCAAACTAATTATCTCTGAGATTTAATGACATGGAACCCCTTTGCTCCCAACGAAATAGAGAGAGCAAAATGAAAGTGACAAAGTTCTCATTAGAGGTGATTCCATGTCAGTTAGAAGGATACTCGCAAAAACTATCGATACAGATCTCGAATACGAAGCCATCGGTATAGATTTAGCTAAGAATTGTGTCAGTGCTGCTCTGTTAACAACAGATGGTGAAGTGGTCTGCATCGACCGGCTTGACTATTCTGAGCTCGAGAAAAGTGCCCAGGCGCTTAGTCCTACGACGTTCGCCATGGAGCCGTGCACTGAAATGAATTATTTAGTTCAAAAGTTAGAGGCTTGGGGGCATCGTTGTCTGGTTATCGGCGGCAAGAATGTACAGAACTACGTTGAAAATCATTATTCAGGCCAAAAAACTGATTTAAATGATGCTCAAGCTCTGGCTTTTCTAGCCCAAGATAAACAGCTGAGGACAATCAAAGCCAAAGTTATAGAGCAACAAAAGTACGCGAGCTTAACAACGCTGCGGGAACAATATATCAAACAATATAGACAGACCATTGTGTCTTTAAAAGGGATTTGCCAAGCCTGGGGATTGAATATATCGAAAGGAATCAGCGGGAAAGCTCAATTGAAAGATCTGATTGAAAATCACGCAGCTTTTCCGGAGGAACTGAGGGAAAGTCTCGTTGACATGGTCACACACGCACAAACGACTCAAAAGGTCTTGAATAAAATCACCAAAACTCTTGAGGTGTTGGCTAAGAACGATAAAGTTTGCCAGCTAATTCAAACGATTCCGGGACTGGGAACAATCTGCAGTTGTAGACTTCGTGCAACGATTGGAGACATCAAGAGATTTAAAAATCCCAAAGATTTTCCTGCCTATTATGGCTTGGTACCAAGAAGCATTGCCACAGGGCACAATGAGAAAAAAGGAAAAATCACCCATCGTGGAGACAGGACAATGAGGTCTTTAATGGTGCAAGGGGCCGGATGTGTGATCCGCTTGGCCACTTGTGGAAAATTAAAATCCAAACAGTTAACGAAGTGGATTTTGAAGAAGCAAAAAGAAAAAATGCCGTGGGGAAAACTAGTATGCGCCGTTGCCGCAAAGCTTTTACGGATCGTTAGAGCTATTCTTATCAGTAGCAAACCATATAACCCAAAAATAGCGGGGGTCGCGAAATGCTCATTGTCCAAAGGGAGCTAAAGATTTAACTTACAGTTCGAGCACAATCGTCTACAACTAAGCATGAGAAAGCCGAAAGGCCCGCTCCACAGCCCGAAAAACGCAATTAGCGTTGCAGCTATCAGATTTTAAGGGGCACGAGCGGACTGATCTTGAAGTTCATGGTAGGCAAATAGAATCAATTGAGGTTCTTGAAACAGCCTGGAGAGATTGGTAGATTGGCCTCTTCTGTATGCAACAGCAGACGCATTTAACCTCGAAAAAGATACCTAGACAATCAAAAAATTATGCAAACAGGTCTTGCTTCGCAAGACTAAAGGAAAACTTTATCCTAAAGTGCTTGACAACTGCAGGGGTTCCAGAGATTGCGTTTTTCAGTGATCTAGCCGGAGTTCGGCTCCGGCATCCTCGTTAAATTTC
>ENA-OPCC01001300-OPCC01001300.1-human-gut-metagenome-genome-assembly--contig:-NODE-1300-length-11042-cov-2.518340_pt1 | contig 11042 bp, 6 predicted proteins | sample MGYA00241558_ERZ501467 | MGnify/ENA primary metagenome ERZ501467 (study PRJEB25962, sample SAMEA2042620) | human gut metagenome | biome: human gut; feature: human-associated habitat; material: faeces...
GTTGTGGCGGTATTCGTCTATGGCGAGATCTGTCCATTCCTGCATAAGCTGTTCGGGCGTTTCGGGAAGACTGAAAAGATCTATTGTGTACAATGCTGTTTCGTAAAAAGAGCGGTGGCTGCATTGCCTGCCGTAATCATCGGGCGGAGGTATGCCACGTCTGCGCAGAAATTCCTCGTCAACGTACTGCCAGACGTACATCGAGTCGAGCAGAGTGCCGTCAAGGTCGAACAGCACGGCTTTTATATCGTTCATATTCTACTCCTTTCTAAGCTTATATACTGCTATTGTATCACAATAAGGCGGTGGGGTCAATAAGATTTTACGGGTGTTTTTCGTGTATGCGGCTTGCAAAATGCGTGGATTTATGGTATACTGAATTAAAAGAAATAAAGAGAAGAATAAAGGAAAGAAAAGAAAATTGGAACAGACAAAAGAAAACAAGATGGGCGTAATGCCTGTAAATAAGCTGCTTGTTACAATGTCGCTTCCTATAGTTATATCAATGCTTATCCAGGCAATGTATAACCTTGTTGACAGCGTATTTGTGGCACAGATAAACCCGGACGCACTGACCGCTGTAGGTATGGCGTTTCCGATGCAGAGCCTTATGATAGCGTTTCAGACGGGTCTTGGCGTTGGTATGAATGCGCTTGTATCACGCTATCTCGGACAGAAGAAGCCTTATGAGGCGTTCCCCTTGTGTTGGTTGGGTTGGTTATTGGTTATTGGCGATTGGTTCTTAAGTTGGCTGGGTTATCGGTGATTATCGGTTCACGATGTCTTAATAGTTTCCATTGTTTGATTACTTACACTGTGAGATATTACGCGCACTTCTGCATGTTCGCTGTGAGCGTCCTCAATTAGCCTTGCCGATTAGTTCTCCGCGCGCTTAGCTGCCATGTGTTCAGCCACGCGCTTGTCCCGCTCCACGAATGCCTCACGCACTTGTTCAGCCGTCGGCCGAGGCCGCCCCGGATGGCAAATCGACATATATGTGGTGAACTCAGACACCAGGTCAACGAATTCGCGCGTGCGCCGCTCCCCCATTTGCGAGAAAATCCAGCAAATTGCGGAACGCATTTCCTCTATCATCCGATGAGACTGCTCGCGCCCGGAATCAGTGAGATTCACGCGAATAATGCGCCGATCCTTGGAATCAATGTCACGCGTGACCCAGCCTTTTTTCTCCAGAGACGACAGCACAGTGGAGATGCGGCCGGAACTGGCCTGCAGCGCCGATGCCAATTGCGATGGCGTTTGCGTCCCCTTCATGGACAGCTCCCGGAGCACGAACTGCTCACCATGGGCTCCACGAGTGAATTCCCTCTGCATTGTCGAACGATTGCCCCACACGCTGGCATACAGTTCACTAACTGCTTCCTGCTCAAATCCCATAAGAGCACCATCCATTCCCATTCGCCACACGGCAGAGCGCCGCAAACACCCCAAGAATATCTCACACCGTAAACAATTCATTACTAGAAACTATTTTTGGAACGCATAATGCACACACTCCACGCTCTTTGATATTCTGAAAGCCGCATAGATATTCACTTCGGGGCGTCGTCTAAGAATATTTGCTGGGCCAACGGTAGCGACGTTGGCATTGTGCTCCATGAGGTATCTGGTCGAAAAGGCGGACGAAGACAGACCAGTTGGGCGGAGCGCGCCCATACCTCAAAACCATTGCAATTATTGGCTTTGACCATTTTCGTGGAGTCACGAAAATGGTCATGAAAAACATAAGGACACACCCATGAACCGCGACGAAATCACACGCAAAACCAGCGAACTCAGCACTATCGCACACACCACCGAGGACTCCAAAGTTGAGTATTGGTATGCACGCGAGCTAATGACCTATATGGGGTACGACAGATGGGAAAACTTCAGCAAAGCTATTACACGAGCCAAGCAAGCTTGCGACAATTCCGGCGTATCCGTTGAATCCCATTTCCGTGACACTACGCGAGACGTGACTCTCGGCAGCGGTGCCACCCGCTCCATCGCGGACGTCAAGCTCACCCGATACGCCTGCTATCTCATTGCTCAAAACGGTGATCCAAAGAAAGAAGAAGTGGCACTTCTCCAGAGCTATTTTGCCGTTCAGACTCGCAAAACGGAAATCATTGAGCAACGCATGGGAGAAATCAGCCGGCTCGCCGGCCGAGAGGCCCTTGCCACTGCAGAGAAGAAACTCTATCCGTATACCCAAATCACACACAACAAAACCGCACAAGTGCACATGTACACGCCCAACCACGCCGCAGAACGCCGGCAAGGATGTGATACAGGCCACAGAAAGCGTTGTACCGCCTAGGCAATGCAACAATTGTCCGCTATGCTCTGAAGGCAGATGGCGGCACGGATGCCATCCCAAAGAGGGGGTATGACCATGATTCGGGTTATGAACCTATGCAGCATCGCCGGCTGCACGCACGAAGCAGAAGAAGCGGGCATGTGCAACATGCATTTCACATCGGCGCTGGTTCACGGAGCGCTGCACTACACTGCGGGCGGACGTCCGTCGCACTGCTGAGCGCAACAACAAAGCAAAACAACCAGTAACGCTCAACGGCTTCCACATGTTCATGCTCTAATTGCATGTACTTGCAGACACAATGGCCGGTCTGAGCCAGCTGCCCTCGCATGGAGCAGCTGGCTCAGACCGGCCATTATTGTTGCTTTGTACTGTTTGCACTGTATTGCGCCTGCATTGCGCAAGCTCGGGCGCACTCGGGTGCACTCGCTGAGTGGCGTGAATCGCAGATTGCTCAATAGCAACGCAATCCACGCCACTCAGCAGTTGCCATGGTTATGCGCGGCGTTTGCGGATGACGAGCAAGGCACCAGCCGCAGCTGTCAGCACCACAACCACGACCGCAATGGCAGCCACGGCAACACCCGTATTCGAAAGGGGCGCAGCGCCATTAGCAGCCGGCTTATTCGTGGCAGTGTTACCGGGCTTAGCAGTGTTGCCAGGATTGTTGGTATCGCCGGGCTTCTGCTCTCCAGGGCCGGGAGTGACCTCCGTGGCCGTGACCGTGACTTCGAACGTCGCGTTCACGCCACGATAAGAGACGGTGATGGTCTTCGTGCCTGCGGTGGCAGAATCAAAGCCAGTGAACTTCAGATCACCATCAGTTGGATCAATCAGCTTGCGCAGCGTTTCGGTATCGCCGACTTTGTAAATGGCGGATACCTTCACATCGGCAGCGTTGAACTTATCGCCTACCTGATAGGAATCCTTGGTCGCTTCCACAGCAAGCTCGGCCAACTGAGGCAGTTCGCCGAATGTCACTGTGTAGGTTTCCGCCGTGCCATCCTCAGCAGTTACAGTCACCGTGGCCACGCCGCTGTTCTCGGTCGAAGCCTGCTCCACCTGCACCGTAGCCTTCGCGTCAGCAGCAGTCGCCTCCACCGTCGGGTAAGAAGCAGCGTCTCCGGCCAGCGCACCGGCATATTCGGTGATATCCGCGGAGAATCCGTCAACCGTCTTGCCATCCACAGTCAGATCAGCAAGATTGGCGTTACTAGACGGCTGCGGCTCTGGTGTCGCTTCACCTTCGGCGATGCGTACTTCAGCGATCTTGGCATAGTCATTGCCATCGGCGTAGGTGAAGTTGAGGCGAATGCCCTTGGCGGCGGGCAGAGCGCTCACATCGGCTTCCGTCACGGCTCCAGCAGCACCATTCACAGTGACTGCCGGCAGCGTGGCATCAGTCCACGTGGCGTTGTCTTCAGCTAGGTACGATACAGTGAAGCTCTTCGGAGCGGCCTCGCCCTTGGCCTTATCCACCGCAACGCTGAGCTTGCCCAGCTGATATGCCTTATCGAAGGTGTAGCTGAGCCACGGCGAGGTGTCGCCGGTGCCCCAGTTCGACCAGTTGGTGCTCAGGTTGTTGTCGCAAGTCAGGTCGGCCGTAGAAGCGGAGGCCCAGCTGCTGGCCGGCTCATACTTCGAGGCTGCGGCGGACGAGCAGAACAACCGGGCAAGGTTGCTTTCCACAGTCACGGTGAGCGTGGCAGTTACTGAAGAATCAGTGACAAGGCGTACCGTCACGGTTTGCTCGCCCAATTTGGTGGTGTCGAAGCCTTCCAACGTGTATTCATCTGGCTCCAGTACACGCGTCTTGCCATTGGTGAGCGTAGCGGTAACCGTCACGTCCTTATGCGCGAGCGTCTGCCTCTTGGCGATAGTGGCTTCAGGGCCCTTGGCCGCGATGGACTCCACAGCAGCAGTCTGCGAACCGAACGCAGTGCCGTTGAAGGCCACGGTGAATGCGCCGGCATTGCTGTTCGACGTGGCGAAAGCACCGGCATCGAGCCCGGTTACGTCCGCACCGGTCAGCGTTACCGTAGCGACATCCTGCCATTCATCGTTCGCGGAAGCACGCCAGTAGCCTTTCAGAGTATCGGTTGAGGTGCGCTCCAGCTTGAGCTGCACTTGGTCGCCGAAGCCGGCACCAACATGCGATGTTTCCTTATCGATGTAGCCATCGGCATTGGAATCGTACTGCATGTAAACGCCGCTTGGGCTGGCAAGTAACGTGGCATATCCCTTGCCGCCGTTAGCGCCAGTAAGACCGTTACGGACCACCAGACCGGCGCGCGGATCGCCATTACCGCCCAAGTCGAGCGGCTTGACCGTGGTTTCCAGCGTTTCGTTCACGTCCAGAGCATCAGGCTGGTACACCGCACTGCCCTCGTTGCGATCCGTCCAGACGCCACGATTGGCGTTGTCCGTAATCGTGAAGTCATAAGCACCGCCGGACGCAGAAACCTGGCACGCGCTGCCGCCCTTCCAATGAGCTTCCTTCCAACTTCCGGAAATCGGGTTGGAGCAGGAAACATCGATGGTTCTACGGAATGTACGGCCCGGATTGAAGTTACTGCTCTCGGCAAGAGTGCCCGTAATGGTGTAGGTTCCCGGCACATTGAATGCGTAGGTGTTACCAGCAGCCTTGGTCGACTTGCTGACTGCCGTACCGCCTTCCACATTCCATGTCACCTTGGTAGCAATGGTATCGTCGCCTTCCTTGACGTTGACGGTGTCCGGCAGAGTAACGGTTCCGCCCGTGTTCACGGTCTTCGGGAGATCATCGCCGGTTTCCACAGTCCAGTTGACCAGCTTGCCCTTGGCGCTACCATGGTTGCCCCAATAGCTCAGATCCCAACCGTCGGGCTCGCCTTCTTGAGCAGGATTGTGCATTTCGATGGTGCCGTTCTCACCGATGGTCAGCGGCAGCCAAACATAGGTGGAATCGGCTTTACCGGAATCCCAACGGTCACCAAGGTAGATGAAGTGACCTTTCTCCTGGTCTACTGCGAGCACACTAGCCGACTGCGAACCGAATGTGGTGCCGCGGGTATCGCCCACGGACAACAGACCATCCGCGCCTTCCGGCATGTTGTTGTACCACGTGTTCTCGTTGACATCGTCCTTTTCCACGCCACGGGTCCAGTTTCCCAGCATGGAGTCGGCGGTGTAGTAGGTCTGCTTGTTCGGGGCCCAGCCGGTTGCACCAGATGCGATGATGTTGTAACGCCCGTCATATTGGAATACGGCAGGAGCTTCCAGCGAACCATTTTGTTTGACGATTTGGAAATCTTCGCCACGCACCGGGGCATCCGTAGTAGCGTCTGCAAGAATGTATGGGTACTGCCCGTCAGCAGAGTACTGCTTTTGTCCCTCGGACTGGTCCACATTCGTGGTCTTGACTACATTGGTGTAATCATCGTTGAGCTTGGCGATGTACAGCGTGGCATTGGCTTCGGAAGAATACAGTACATAGGCACTGTCGTCCTTCGGGTCCACGAACACAGTCATATCGCGGCTGTCACCGTTCTCACCCCAGCTGGGGTTACCTGCGGCTTCTTTCCAATTGTTCTGGTTAGGCAAACGATAGGCACCCACCATAGTGAACGGGCCCGCCGGATTGTCGGAAACAGCCACGCCCGCAAGTGCACGTGCATAGTTGGAACCGCCCGGCGTGGTGCTTCCATCGGAATGCCACCACAGCACGTATTGCTTGTTCTTCTTGTTGTAGATGATCTTCGGACGCTCGAAAATGCCCTGTACGGAATCAACCGCGCCATCACCATCCTGATCGGGGTTGGTGTTGAGGTACGGGAAGATTGCGTCGGCCTTGGCAGCGTCCACACTGCCGTCGGACTTGGTCAGGTTGTAGGCCTTGTCGAAGTAGGCGTAATCGGCATTGCTCTTATCCGTCAACTGAGATTTGCTGGTCACCGCACGCAGCGCCACACCAAGATCGGTCCAGTTGTATAGATCTGTCGACATATAAGCATGGACACCGGGGCTGTTGTCGTAACCGTTAGAACGGTCTTCGCCATACCAGTAGTAGGCGTCGCCAACCTTGACCACTTGGCCACCGTGCGCTTGGATGTGTGTGCCGCCATTATCATTGGCGTTCTTGGCATACCAATATGGCTGGAAGTAATCGCTAGCGTTCTTGCCCGGATCGGCTGTGGGCTGGAACTTGGTGTATGTCGGCACTTGGCCGATGGTAGGCAGGTAATCCACACCTGCCGCACTGGCACTTGCAGCGGCCAGCCCGCATGACAATAGCGTTGCCGCGGCGGTAATTGCCGCGATAAGAGCGCCCTTGCCCTTATTGTTTATCTTCATTGATTTGGTTCCTTGATTGATGATAACGGTTTTTTGAACAAACAGTTATGTCGCTATCCGCGAAGCCAGAAAAGGTTCGACAAATCAATATACCGATACTGAAAATTCAGTATTCAACTTGTCGGACCAATTATGGTCAAAGAGCGGAGGAACCGGCCGGCAATAGTCAATATTGCCGGCTTGTTCCTTCACCCATTACTGCGCGAGGGTGCTATGCACGCTTGCGCAGCATGAACAGTGCACCCGCGGCAGCGGCCAGCAGAGCGACAGCGCCAGCGATGGCGGCAACACTGGAACCGGTGTTGGCCACCGTGTTCTTGTTGCCGTTGCCGGTGGCACCGGGCTTGTTGGTGTTGCCGGGCTTCTGTTCTTCAGGGCCAGGGGCGACTGCGTTGGCCTTGACCGTGACGTTGAAGGTCGCGGTCACACCACGGTAGGAGACGGTAATCGCCTTCTTGCCTGCGGTGGTGGAGTCGAACGAGCCAATCGCAAGCTGCGGGTCGTCAAGAGCGACCGGCACTTCCTTGGTCTTGTCGCCACTCTGGTAGACGGCAGTCACCTTCAGACCGGCGGTATCGAGCTTGTCGCCGATGGCGTACTCGGTCTTCGTGGGTCCGATCACCTTGAGCGAAGCCAAAGTGAAGGCGTTGAAGGTCACTGTGTAGGTCTTCGTCTCAGACTCGTCGGCTGAGGTCACCGTAATGGTGGCCTTGCCGCCAAGCTTGCCGTTCTCAACCGCGTCGCCAGTCACCTTGACGGCGGCGGCATTGTCGGTGGCGAAGGCCTGCAGCACCGGGTTTGCCTCGGCGTCGACCGGCAGATCAACCGTGTAGTCGGTCTTGGACGGGTCGAAGCCTTCAACGGTTTCGCCGTCAAGACGCAGGTCGCCCAGCGTGGCATCGGATGCTGGCTGCGGGGTGAGTACCGTGCTGTCTTGTGCGAACACCTGGATCTCAGCCACGTTGATGTACACCTTGGTGTCCTGCAATGTGTTAGTCAGGCGGATGGCCTTGGCCTTTACCGGGGTGCCGAGCACGAAGTCAACGGTCGGGGTGTCGGCGGCGGTGATGCCGTCGGAGCCAGAGCCGGCATCGCCGGCCTGTATCTTCCAGCCATCCTTGGTACCGACTCCATGCCATTTGCCAGCCTCATCCTGGTATTCCAGCGTCTGGCTCTTCGGCCAAGACGCACGACCATCGTAGTAGAAGAAGGTCTTCACTTCGGTGATGGTCTGAGCTTCGTCGAAGGTGAACGTGGCGACCGGGTCCACCGTCGAGGCGGTGGAAGCCCAAGTGGACCAACCCTTTGACGTAGTGTCACCATCGATGGCCTTGGAAGCGGAGGCACCCTCCTGGAAGTTCACCGAGAAGTTCGTGCCAGAGGCCGCGGCGATGTTCTTCGCAGCACCCTGAACCGGCGTCACGAATGCCTGAATTTCGGTGGCGTTCATGTAGTCGTTGTTCACGGTGTTCACAATGCGCACCTTCGTGGCATTCACTGTGCCCTTATCGGCCTTGAACGTCACCGTCTGGCCTGCGGCAGGCTTAACATCGCTACCGAATTGCATCCACGTCTCGCCATCAGTGGTGTACTCGGCCTTGGCGGAAGCCGGAGCCTTGTCACCATACGTAATGGTCACGCTGCTAAGCTCACACTCAGAGCCGAAGTCAATCGTGGCGGTCGGGCTGGCGGAATAGTCACCAGCAGAGTTCCACGTCACCCAGGCTTCAGCTGACGTGTCACCATCGGTGAGCTTCTTCCACTGATCGCCCTTGCTGTATTCCGTCTGCTGGTTGGTCACGGTCAGGTTGGAAGCAGTGTCGGCCACATTCTCAGGCGTGGCGGCGGTGACATAGATCGTGCCCTTCAGCGCAATCGTGGTCGCGTCGTCCAGCTGGTACGTACCGGTCACGGCAATGTTGTCGCCAGCCTTGGCATCGGCGAGCTTGGTATCAAGCCCATCGAAGTTCCACGTAACCTTAGCCGCATCGCCCTCGAATGCAGGCGATGCCTTGACGTGCAGATACACCGGCGCAGCCTCAAGCGCGGCCTTCGCCTCGCTCGCACTGGTGCCGGCCAGCACTGTAGCCGATACCGGATCGGAAACGGTGAGCGCGCCAACGTAGACCGTAGCGGCGACATTGAACTCGTTGCCGTACACATCGGTGGCGGTAGCGGTGGCTTCGTAGGTGCCTTCCTTGGCCACATCGACCTTGGAAGTATCCCAGTTGGCAACCGTGGCCTTGCCTTCGCCCCAGGTGTAGTAGAGCGTGACTTCGGTCGGCAGCGCGGCCTTCTCGTTAACGGCGGTCTGCACGTTCACGGTCTTCTGGCTGGTCGGCGTTACATTGCGCAGAGTCCATGTCTGGTTGGCGGACGGCGAAGTGCCGCTCGGTGACTGCCACAAGCCAACCTTCGTGCCGACTGTGGTACCAGAGTTATCCACATCAAGGTTCGTCTTAGTCGCGGCATTGAGCAGCTGGTAGGTCGAACCATCGGAAGTGTTGAGAATCCACTTGGCAGCCGGGTCGGACTTAGCGGCCCCAACCGTTTCGTTGGAAAGCGCGTTCGTGCCATCCTTGGACACCAGCACCTTGCCTTCGGCGTTAGTAATCACATAAGCCTTGAGATCAGGGCGCTCGGAGTCGGCGGGCTGCTCGATCTGGGTAAAGGTCCAAGTCTGCTTCTTGGCGTTCTCGGCATCGGAAGCGACGTTGGCCAGGGACAGCGCGGAATCACCAGAAGTGGTATCAGCCACGGCCTTGCCGGACTGCTTACCAACGAGCTGGTAAGTATCGCCGGTCTCGACGGCAGCATCCTTAGCGTAGCCGGTCACGCCAGTGAGCTGGATGGAGGCGATAGAACGGGCGGGCACAGTGACCGTAGCGGTCTTGGCAGCCTTGTCAATCACCACAGAGCCTTCAGCTTGCTTGACGTTGCTGGTCTTGGCGAAGACTTCCGGAGTGGCGGAATCGACACCCACGTTCTTGTCTTCGGCAGAGGTTTCGGTGGTCAGATAGAGCTCACCGTAAGCGTTGTCGGCAATCTCGCCGTACTTCGACAGGTCGATGACGAAGGTCTGGTCAGAGGTGCCGGAGTTGCGGTGGATGACGGTCTGCGTCTTGCCATCGGCGGAGGTGGCAGTCATGTTGTTGTCTTCATCGTTGTTGGCGATGACCTTGTCGCCCGCGTGGATGAAGTGGGTGATGGCCTTGACGCCGTTGTACTTGGCGTTGGCAATAACCGTGCACGGTTCAAGTCCATCGGCGGTACCGCCGTTGTTGTTCACGCGACGCTCGGAGTAGAGCTTGCCGTCCTTACCGGCCACGGTGCAGTCGAAGTCAATCAGCACGGTGCCCCAGTTGGTGTTTTCACCGGCCGGGTTCACGTTCGAGCCCATCTGCATGTTGTAGAGGTCCTCGACCACCTGCCAGAAGGTGAAGTCCTTGGACTGCAGGCGGGTGACGTTGGAGCTGATCTTGCTCATCATGCCCAGCGCGTTGTCGAAACCGTACGGGTTGTAGGAGCCGGACTGCCAGGAGCCGTCCACCTCGCTCATCGACAGCTTCTTGCCGTCTGCCTGAGCGATATCGCGCGATTGCATCTGGCTGCCGTCGGAGTAGGCGTGAACATTGTACTGATCGATAAGGTCCTTGATCGCCTGCGGGTACTGGTTGTACGACTTGACAAAGTCAGCGGAGTTTGTAGCATCAGTGGCTGCGATGATGGTGTCATCATTGTCCTTGAGCGCCTCAGCGAGTGCGGTAATCGTCTGCTGCTGCTGGGCGTTATTGACATGCATACCCTCCTGCGGCTTCTTCAGCGCGTTGGAGTATGGGGTGACGGACTTATCTTTGTCGGAGTAGTACTTATCCCAGTAGTTGTTAATGAGCTTGGTGTTGTCATCGCTCTCATCGGTGTACTTCGAAGCCATGTCGCCCGGAGTGCCCCAGTAACTGGTCTCGGACTCGTTGAACGGCTCGACCGTGTCAACGTTTGCGCCAAGGCTTTCGAGGTGCTCGACGTTCTTGGTCATGTACTGAGCGAATTTCTCAGAGTTTGCAAGATTATTGCTACCGGAGTTGTATCCACCAGTGGCGTAACCGCTGTTGGTCAGGAACCACGGAGCGGAGTTGGCGAAGGCCTCTACATCGGTGATGTCGGGGTTATCGCCGGTGGCACCGCGCTCAATCCACCAGTCTTGGGCGGCGGACTTGGAGAAGTCATACTGGTTGTCGTCAGTCGGGTCGAATGCCGCAGCCAGCTTGTCTTTGTCGGCCTGCTTGGTGGTTACGCCATTGCCATACGTGCCGGAGCCGGTGGCGTCATCTTTCCACGTGCCAGGCACGGCAGCGCCTTGGCGCATGAATGGGTAGCCGTAGGCAAC
>ENA-OPCC01001306-OPCC01001306.1-human-gut-metagenome-genome-assembly--contig:-NODE-1306-length-11016-cov-6.717635_pt1 | contig 11016 bp, 6 predicted proteins | sample MGYA00241558_ERZ501467 | MGnify/ENA primary metagenome ERZ501467 (study PRJEB25962, sample SAMEA2042620) | human gut metagenome | biome: human gut; feature: human-associated habitat; material: faeces...
GTAAAAAACAAGGACAATTGAATGTCTTAACAATAATAAAACACAAGTTATTATGAAATTCTTAACTAACGAAAAACTTACAATCGTCGGCGCAGCCGGAATGATTGGTTCAAACATGGTTCAAACAGCCCTCACAATGGGTCTGACTAACGACATCTGCCTTTATGACGTTTTCTCACCGGAAGGCGTTGCTGAGGAAATGCGCCAGAGCGGTTTCGGCGATGTGAAGATAACAGCTACAACTGATGTAAAAGAAGCTTTCACAAACGCTAAGTATATCATCTCTTCTGGTGGTGCTCCACGTAAGGCCGGCATGACACGCGAGGACCTGCTGAAAGGCAACTGCGAGATTGCTGAAGGACTTGGCAAGAACATCAAGGAATATTGCCCTGACGTTAAGCACGTTGTTATCATCTTCAACCCGGCTGACCTTACAGGTCTTGTAACTCTGCTGTACTCTGGCCTGAAACCTTCACAGGTTACAACTCTTGCAGCTCTTGACTCTACACGTCTGCAGAGCGCACTGGCTAAGAAGTTCAACGTTATGCAGAGCGAGATCGAAGGTTGCGCTACATACGGCGGTCACGGAGAGCAGATGGCTGTATTCGGCTCACACGTAACTATCGACGGCAAACCTCTGACAGAAATCATCGGCACACCTGAGTTCACAAACGAGGAGTGGGAGCAGATGAAGGTTGACGTTACTAAGGGTGGTGCCAAGATTATCGAGCTCCGCGGACGTTCTTCATTCCAGAGCCCGGCTTATCTCTCTGTTGAGATGATCCGTGCCGTGATGGGTGGCGAGCCTTTCCGTTTCCCTGTTGGAACTTATGTTTCTAACGAGAAATACAACCACATCATGATGGCTATGAAGACTACTCTCGACACAACCGGCGCTCACTATGAGATGCCGCAGGGAACTGCTGAAGAGAACGCTAAACTCGACGCTAGCTACGAGCACCTCTGCAAGATGCGCGACGAGCTGGTTACTCTGAACATCGTTCCTGAAATCTCTGAGTGGAACAAGATTAACCCGAACCTGTAATTAATTTATACAAAAAAGTCCCGGCCAAAAGCCGGGATTTTTTTGTATAATTGAGAATTGAGAATTGAGAATGGATAATTATGATTACACTTTATAATTAGGAATGAGTTTAAATCATCAGTTCCAATTATGAATTATGAATTAAAATCAGCGTTCCCAATTATGAATTGTGAATTATGAATTAAAAAATTACATTCTGTATATTTCCTCCAACTTCAATTCTTTTATTTTTCCGTATTTTGAAAGTTTCTGCATGTCGAGTTTCGACTTGTCGCCTACAATAATCAGTATGTAGGGACGACCTTTCACATTTTTATTATAATAGTCGTAGACATCCTCGTCTGTAACGGTCTTCAACGACTCCGCCAGGGCGGCGTCAGGATCGGCCTTATAGCCTTGCGCACGATACAGGGCTATGGTCTGACCTATGTTGCGGAACGAGGGATAACTGTTGTTTATGCCGTTGAGCATCGAGCGGCGGGCGTCGCTCATGTTCTTGTCGCGCACGGGCATGCAGGCAAACAGACTGTCGAGCGTTGCCACTGCCTCCATCGTCTTGTCGGCTTGAGTGCCCATCATTGTAGTGAAGCCTACGGGAGCGTCAGCATGAAGCACGGGCGACGGCAACTCTGCCGTGCCGTAAGCGTAATAGGCAAACGAGCGCAGTTCGCGCAAATCCTGAAACATCACAGACGACATGTCGCCTCCGAAATAGCGGCTCCACAGCTGCAGACAAGTGCGCCCGTCCTGGTCTAGCAGTGGGGCGAGCGGCGTGTATGTGGCCACTACGGTCTGGCGTGCCTTTGGGTTGTCTAATATATACACTGTCGGAGCGTCATACTGCATCAGTGGCTTGTATGTGTCAGTATATGGTTCAGAGGCTTTGTCAACAGGTAACAGACGGCTGACCTCCTGCCCCACCGATGCCGCGTCGCGGCTGCCGCAATAAACGACAGACAACTGCACGTTCTGCAGACTGTCAAACAGGCTGACAAGCTCTTCGGGCTTCATCTTTTTGACATCACCGACAGACACACGGTTGAGATAAGCCGACTTGTCGCCGTAGACTATTTTCGACAGCGCAGCTTTTGCAATGCTCGAATTGTCTTTCACAAACGCCATGTCGTTAAGGCGCCACGCACGTTTAAGTTCAGACATCTGTTTCTTGTCAGGCTTAACCGACGAGAGGAAATGGGCCAACAGCCTCAACGAAGGCTCAAGGTTGCGCTCAAAGCCCTGCATGGATATGGTGAACGAATTGTTGCCGGCACTGAAACTGAGCGTAGAACCGACGTTCTGCAGGGCACGGCGCAGCTGTTGACTTGTAAGCGAGTCGGTGCCGAGAGCGTCGATATACGATGCAAGCACACCAAGACGCGGATCGGCCACCTTTCCCTTGTGATAGATAAGCTGCAGGGTGAACACATCGTTGACGTTATTCTTTACGGCATAAAGCTCTGCCATGCGGCCGAGACTTATGCGAGAGGCATCACGGTCGAAGTCGATTATGCGCGGCTCAACATCCTTGTGCCCCATAGAGTCGAGCATGGCGGCATAAGCCGACTGCGCCGTTATGTTCTTTGCTGGCATGGGCTTATATCCCGGCTGCGACACCTTGTCGGAAGGATAGCTGCCGTATTTCTTCACGAAGTCCATGTATTCGTTGTTGAAATATTTGCGCGCCACGCGCATCACGTCGTCACGGCTCACATTCTCAACAGCCTGCTCACGTGCAAGATACTCCGCCCATGAGTCTTCGCCGTTGCCGTAAGCCTCAACCATCATCCATCCACGTTTGTCGGCATCTTCCAGCTTGCGCTTCAGCTCTCGCCCGGCTTCCATCTTCAGCGCCTGCAGGTCGCTGTCGCCGAAGTCGCCATTCTTCACTTTGTCCACCTGCTCCATGCACCTGCGCATAAGTTTCTTGCGCGAGCCGAACGGCAGACTCGGCACTCCCGCCACAAACGTTATGCCTGCATCCTTAAGCGCGGCAGTCATGGCCGTGGTCATAAGCGCGCCGCCGTTGTTGCTTATAGAGTCGAGCTTGCCCGAACCAAAGTTGTTTGTCAGCAGTCTTACGGCTATGTCGAGCGCAGCCTCGTCGGCATGCCCGTGCGGCGGTGTGCGGAATGCCATAAGCTCGCCCTTAACTATGGGATAAGGTATGCGCAGCCTTACTTCGGGCTGCGATGCGAGCGACACGGGCGTAAACTCGCTGCGCGCCGGAGCCTCGCCTGCCCTTATACGCCCGAAAGTGCGCTCAATCAGCGGCATTATGGAGTCGGCGCACACATCGCCGGCAAGTATCAGCGCCATGTTTCCTGCCACATAATAACGGTCGTAGAAGCCTTGCATCTCGCTCAGCCGCGGATTTTTCAGGCTTTCAGTGCAGCCTATTATCGGATAGGCGTAAGGCGTGCCGCCGAAGAAGTTTTCCATCACGCGTTCGTATGCGCTCATCAGCACATTGTCGGAATACATGTTTTTCTCTTCATACACGGTTTCGAGTTCGCTCTGAAACAGGCGGAACACAGGACTGACAAGGCGCTCACTGTTGAGCGACGCCCACTGATCTACATACTGCGGCAGAAACGTGTTGTAATATACGGTATAGTCGAGGCTCGTTGCGGCGTTAAGCCCCGAACCTCCGTAGCGCGACACAAGGTTGCTGAACTCGTTGGGTATGGCATACTCGGCAGCCTTTGCCCCAAGCCGGTTTATATCGGCCTGTATCTGCCGGCGCGTTGTCTCGTCGGCGGTCTGAGCCAGCAGGTCGTATTTGGCAGATATCGAGTCGAGCCACGGCCGTTCCTTCTCATAGTCCACCGTACCAATCTTGTCGGTGCCCTTGAACATCATATGTTCAAAATAGTGTGCAATACCAGTATTGGGGCAGTCGGCAGCTCCAGCCTTCACCACCACTGCGCCGAACACCTTAGGCAGCGAGTGGTCTTCGTTTATCCACACGGTCAGTCCGTTACTCAGCCTTATCTCCTTCACCTGCATGGCCTTGTCGTCATAGCCGGCGGCGTGTGCCGAAAGACCGGTCAGCGCCATAAAGAATGTCAGCAAAACAGTATGTTTCATCATATCCTCGTATTATATTTGGCGTGTCGCAGCTAATACAGCCCGTACAGCGCCGGTGTTTAATGTTTCCACAAAAATAATAAAATATGCATTTATGCCATCCTGCTGCACGCCAAAACACAAAGTCTTTAACGTCATTTTAGCTTTATTACCGACAAAAGTATAAAGCCACGACATGCCGCAAAGCTCATATAACGAATAAGATTAAGACACGAAAACAAATCGACAAACAAGCACGTAACATATACAGTTTTACGTTTTCATTATAAATTAGTTTCAAAGCAATAATTTATTCACATTTTTTATATTTATTGGAATTATATCCATATATTTGCACCTTGGATATATTACAATTCTGAATTATCTCTTGAGGCACACAAAATCTCACCTGCATAAGATATAATACAAGATATTAACTATTAAAAAATCGACTAATTTATAACACTAATTTTATGAAAAAACTTTTACACACACAAAGAAGAGGATTGGCGCTCTGGCTGCTGACCCTTATGTGCTTGGCCTCGGTAAATGTATGGGGACAAGAGACGAAAGTAATAGACTTTTCTAACGGTCTGCCATCAGACTGGTCTAAAACAGGAACCGTTGCAAAACAAAATTATGCCGGTAAATCCTGTACTCAATTACAAACAGCGGCAACAATCAAAAGTCCTGTATTCACAGAAGCTTTTTCTTCTGTGAAAATACATTTAACAAGAAGTAGCAATGGAACAACATTTACATTCAGTTATCAAATTGAAGGCAACGAACCTGTTGAAATAAAGACATATACAGCAAGTGATGTTGAAAAAAGTAATTTCAAAGACTACGAGATAGAAATACCTGAAGCCGCACAAGTTCCAAATTGCCAATTCATATTTTCTTCTGAAAAAGCATCTTATTATATTTATAGTCTAACTTTTACGACCAAAGCCTCTTCAACAACTCAATGCTCTGCCCCGACATTCAGTCCTGCATCAGGCACATCGTTCGCAAACACATTGACCGTTACAGCCTCAACAGCCACTGAAGGCGGAAAGATTGTTTATACTACAGACCCGGAGGCTACACTCGACGTCAACTCAACTGAATTTCCGAGCGAAGGACTTACTATAGACGCAACAACAACAATACGCGCCATAACGGTTGACCCTAGCGGAACATTGGAAAACAGCAGTGAGGCATCGGCCACATATACAAAGATTAATGCGCTGAACGGACTTGCCGAACTGCGCGCCAAGATAAGAGAAGACAACGTAACAAGCCAAAAGGACGCTAAAGAATATATTGTAAGCCTGAACAATGCCGTTGTAACAAAAGTTAGCGGCAACAATGCATTTATCGAAGAAAACGAAACCGGTATACAATATTTCAAGTATAACAACGACTTAAAAGAAGGTCAGGTTATCAACGGCACAGCCACTGTAAAAGGCTTTATGTATAACAACTGGGCCGAACTGATAAGCATCGAAGGCGACATAATTATAACAGACGGAGGAGCTGTAGCTCCGACAGAAGTTACTCTTGAAGAACTTACAAACAACTACGACAAATATGAATCACGCCTTGTTAAAGTAACCGCAGCTGAAGTAACTTCTGCTTTCAGCAACAGAAACGGCGAGATTTCACAAAACGGAACAACATTAGCCGTAAGAGCAGCCGACGAGTCTATCTCAATGACATTGGGAGAAACAATAGACATCATTGGAGTAGCCGGAATTTACTATGACGAAAAGCAGTTGAACGTCTTTTCACAGGACGACATAACAAAAGACGAAAATGCTAAAACATTCTCATGGACAGCAACATCGGCTGAAATAGATATCAACAACGGCGACATAAGCGCTCTGCCTACTCTTACTAACACATACGAGGGAGCAGTAAACTACGACAGCTCAAACAAGAGCGTTGCCACTATCGGTGAGACAGACGGACAGATAACCATCGTAGGCGCAGGAACTACCACTATAACCGCCACACTGGCATCTGACCCTGAGGTTAAGTCTTCATATGAACTTACGGTAAACAAGACCACAGCAACACTCGAATTTGAACAGTCTATATATACCGTTAACTTTGATGAGATAATTACTCTGAAAGCCGTATCAAACAATCCGGATGCACAGATAACCTATTCTGCTACAAACGGCGACTGGTATATAGACGAAACATCAGGCGAATTCTTGGCTGGCACTACAGCCGGAAGCGTAACAGTTACTGCTACAATGGCAGAAAGCGACAAATATACAGGCGCAACTGCAACATGCACAGTGAAAATCGTTGATCCGAACCAGCAGGTTTATAGCGATGTTATCACAGCCGCCGACTTGAAAGGAGAAGCTAATTCTTATAAAGATTTCTCCGGCGTAACAAAGACTTCTGGTGCTGTTTATGCAGGTAATTCTGCCAATAAAAATGGCTCTATACAATTAAGATCAGATAAAAGTAATTCTGGAATTGTTGCTACAACATCAGGTGGAAGAATATCTCAGATAATTATAACATGGGATAATTCAACTGCAAACGCCAGACAAATTGATGTCTACGGAAATACAAATCCATATACAAGCGCAGCAGAACTTTATGAAACAAGTGGTAATACAAACCAAGGTGAACTTATCGGCAGCTTAGCAAAAGGTGAAACAACACTGACCATCGAAGGCAACTATCCTTATGTTGGAATAAGAAGCAACGACGGAGCATTATACATCAAAGACATAACCTTTGTATGGGAAAAAGTGTCAGAGCCTACCACCGGTTCATTCTCAATCACCGACGCCGGCTTCGCCACATACTACACCGACAAGGCGTTTGTAATGCCGGAGAATGTGCAGGGCGGAATTGTAACCAAAGCCAACAATGAGACAAGCCAGCTCACCGTAAGCTACAACTATCAGCCGGGCACTGTTGTTCCTGCTAAGACTCCTATCGTGCTTAAAGGCGAGAAAGGCGACTACACTGTGAACTACACTACATCTGAAGAAACGGCTCCTGCAGGCAACATGCTCTATGGCGCAGACAACGTTGACGCAGACGGAATGACATTTGTTGAGGGAACCAACGTTAAATACTACAAGCTTGCACTTGGCAACGACGGCAAATGCGGATTCTACTGGGGCGCAGCCGACGGCGCAGCATTCGAATACACAGCCAACCGCGCATTCCTTGCCATCGACATAACAGACGCATCGCAGGCTCCTGAAGGCTTCTCGCTCGACGGCGACGGCGGCACAACTGGCATAGACGGCGTTATGAACGGCAACGACAACAGCCAGAAGATTTACACCGTAACCGGCGTCTACGCAGGCAAGAGCCTCGACAAGCTGCCCAAAGGCATATACATCGTAGGCGGTAAGAAAGTAGCAGTGAAATAAACAACAACATTAAATAAGACAGATAAAGGAGAAACATATTATGGAAAAGTATATAAAACCGGAATGTAAAATAGTAGAAGTAAAGTTTGAAGGCAACCTGATGCAGGCCTCTAATATTCCCCCGACATCAGATACAGATCTCGGATGGAACGACGAAGTCAGCGACAACCCTATGCTCGCGCCTGAGCACAAGAGCATCTGGGGTGAAGATTAACCCCCAATGCGGCATCGGCCGCATACGGCTTAATACATGTTTTTTATGATTCAGTTTGACGGAGGGGCATGCGGCATGACGCATGTCCCTCCGGTGTTTTTATCCCAAATCGGGCATAAAGATTTGGTCTGTATTTTTGCTTAGCGGATTTTAGTCAGATTTTTCGCAGGCATAACGGGCTATGTCAAGAAAAATCTGACGAAAACCTTGCCTGGCAATATGCGGTCTTTTGCCTTGCGAAAGGTATGCTTTCAGACTGCAGAATGTGGTCTTTTACGACACAAAAGGATAGCTTTTGCCTGCATGGGCTGAGTCTACCTCAGTCAGGAGCAGGCGGAGAGCCGGTCAACCTAAATCAGTAAATATAACAAATCTGTACGAAAAAATATTTTTCCTAAAAACTCATCACTCGTCACATAATGGTTTAATCATCTGACAATCAACGCATTGCAGTGTGACGAGTTGCCGTTTCAACTCATCACGCATCAGGTTTGCGACGCTTATGTGACGAGTTGGATTTTCAACTCGTCACACTACAAGAGACTGACTATCAACGTCTTACACACGAATGTGACGAGTGACGAGTTTCTGTTCAAAAAAATATACGAGATTCATCGGCCGACGCGTTCCAAAAGCCGAAAGCGTCTGTGTAGAGTTATTCACATCCTGCCGGCACGCCTCAGATCTTTATGCCTATAAAGATGCGTGCGCGCCACTTGGTGATGTTCAGCAGCAGCTCGTCGCGGTCGCCAAGCTGCGAGGTGTTTACGACAGAGGTAAACCCGGCGAAATAGCGGCCGAAATGCCTGATCACGGCAATGCGCCCCACGGCTATTATGTTCGGAAACCTGTAGGGCATCCTGGTGCGGCTGCCGCCTGTTGTCAGCCGGCTTCGGCTGTAGACCACAAGTTCGGGCAGCGCCGACAGATGTATGAGCCAGCCGTGACGCAGCACAAGGTTGTAGCCGTAGCCTGCACCTAAGCCGACGCAGAGTATGCTTAGCCTCGACTCTGGGTTGCCTATAACGTCGTCGTGGCGCGCCTTGAGCACTCCGCCCATGAACGAGGCGCCGAGCATGAGGCTTCCGCAGCTGCGCTTCTGCATCCACGACTGGCTGAACACGGCAGGATAAGAGAAGCGGCGGCCGTTGAAGGCATAATAGGCGTTGAGCGTCAGCATGTTCTGGCTTATCAGTCCGGCCGGTATGCTGATGTCGCCGCGCTGAGTGTGGACATTGCCCTCGAAAGTCTTTGCCGAATGGAATATCACGTCGGCGCCCAACTTGTTGCCGTAGGCGTTCATGTTCAGCTCATAGTCTTTCTTCTCGCCCGCAAGATGTGCCGGGTTCATGGCCACGCTGAGCGACAGTCCGCGGTAAGCGGCGCTGAGACTTACGGTGTATTTGTTCTGCGCCTTCATCTCCGTATTGAAGTTGCCGTCGGCATTGACGCCCCGCGTGCGTATGTCAGAGCCCGAGGCGTTGAGCGTGAGCCTGAAGCGCAGCCGCTGCGGCGTGCGCTCAATATAGCTTGTGTCTACACGGCTCCGCGCCCGGCTGTCGCGCATGTCGAGTATCTTGTCTATCTCGCGCTTAGCCCGGTAAGCCTCGGCCTTAAGTCTGTCTTTAGCCGCTATCGTGTCGTCTGCGGCAACCGAGGTGCTGTCGTATGGCGCGGCCGTCAGTGCGACCGCCAGCAGTAGTGTTATCATATATATTATAAGAACGGCGGCAGGGCGTTTTTATTTCATTCCTGCGCCAATGATTTATGCCCGTGTATAAGCTGTCATACAATGAAAATAAACGTTACGCCATTGCAACACGTTTGTCAGTCTTTCATAACATGGCGTTAACCTTATTGCAACATGCCGCATATAACTTTGCAGCCGTAAACGATAGAAAGCATTTCAAAGTATGATTAAAAGGTTAAGATTAGCCGTGGCGCTGATATTCATCCTGACAGCATTCAGAGCATACGCGGCAGACATTAAGGGAAAAGTTACAGACAGTACGACAGGCGAGGCGCTCATCGGAGCAACCGTGCAGATTGAAGGAACGGCCAAAGCGGCTGCAACAGACATCGACGGCCTGTTCACGTTCAGCGGACTCGACGAAAACGCAAATTATACTTTAACCATAAAATACATCTCTTACAAGACTAAAAAAATTGACGGGGTTCGGGCTGAAGCTCAGCCACAGGTGTTAGAGATAAAGCTCACACCCGACGAACAGACGCTGAAGGAGGTTACGGTTACCGGCGTGGCCAGGAAGAATACGGAGATCGCGGTAATACAGATGACCAAGAGCAGTCCCGTCATAGTGAGCAACGTATCGGCACAGGAAATAACAAAGACACAGGACACTAACGCAGGAGAGGTGATACGCCGAGTGCCGGGCGTGAGCCTCATCGACGACAAGTTTGTCATGGTGCGCGGACTCTCGCAGCGCTACAACAACGTTTGGATCAACGGCGGAGCCGTGCCTAGCTCGGAAGCCGACTCAAGGGCTTTCTCGTTCGACCTTATTCCAAGTTCACAGATAGACAACATGCAGATTGTGAAGACGCCGTCGCCCGAATATCCGGCTGACTACACCGGCGGATTCATCACCATAACGACGAAGGACATTCCGGCGGAAAACACAGCCGAGCTGTCTGTCGGCGGCAACTGGAACGACATTTCTTCATTCTCCGACTTCAAGTATGCCAAGGGTTCGGGCACCGACTTCCTCGGTTTCGACAGCGGCATGCGCGGACTCAACGGCGGCATAAACGCCACGATGAACAGCATTGCCGGCAACGGTGTCGACCTGCTGAACAACGGTCTTAACAACGACTGGCGCGTAAGGACGATGAGTCCGCTGGGCGACCTGAAGCTGTCGGGCTCGCTGGGACGCCGCTGGAAACTGGGCGACCGCCAGCTCGGAATGATTGCAGCCTTCAACTACAGCAACGAATACCGCAAGTATGAAGACATGCAGAACAACCTCTACGGCGTGTATGATGCCGACAAAGACCAGTCGAACTATCTGCGCTACTCTGTAGACGACCAGTATAACCACAACGTGCGACTGGGAGCCATGCTCAACTTCACTCTTCTTTCTGCCGACGGCAACAGCAAGTATCAGCTGAAGAACATCTTCAACCAGATTGGCAACGACCGCTACACATGGCGCGAGGGACTGAGCGCACAGTCGGACAACGAAAACTCGGCTGAATATTACTACCGCAGCCGCACCACATACAACGGACAGATAACCGGAAAGCACACCTTTGCGCTGGATGAGCTCGACTGGAGCGCA
>ENA-OPCC01001308-OPCC01001308.1-human-gut-metagenome-genome-assembly--contig:-NODE-1308-length-11008-cov-7.075048_pt1 | contig 11008 bp, 6 predicted proteins | sample MGYA00241558_ERZ501467 | MGnify/ENA primary metagenome ERZ501467 (study PRJEB25962, sample SAMEA2042620) | human gut metagenome | biome: human gut; feature: human-associated habitat; material: faeces...
CTGAAGATGGCGGCACAAGGCCGCTACACCGAGGCGCTGGCATGGAGCAGCGACCCCGACGTGGCGCCAACAAAGCGCATGACGCGCACGCCCGACTGCTACGGCTACTTCACCTTCACGTCGGCTCCGCTCAAGAACTTCGACTTCTCTGTGTCGGGTGTCTATACGGGCAGCATGCTCGTGCCCCACTTCGCGGGATACATAGAGAAAGACAGAATGGAGAAGACGCCCGACTTCATGGACCTGAACCTGAAGCTCAACTACACCTTCGTGCTGAACGACCATCTGAAACTGCAGTTCAACGGCGGCGTTAACAACATATTCAACGCCTTTCAGAAGGACCTTGACAAGGGTGCCGACCGCGACTCAAAATATTTCTATGGCCCCACTCAGCCGCGCACGCTGTTCATAGGCGTCAAGATATTCAACTGACACTAACGGCTGCAATTATCGGCCGCAACCATGCCCTGCCCCGCTACACACAGCATCTGCCGCAACAGCCATGCGGCAATGGTGCATGTGTAGCGGGGCATTTCGTCTGCACAAGCCAGACTGATGACAGCGAAACGGAGCTGAAACGCCAGCTCCACGAAAGAAAAGTCTTTACATTTTTCATGTACAGAGTTTTCTTTAAAATAGAAAACGGACTTATAACGGATGTTAAAGAAACAAACATTCAAGCCATCAGGATTTAACTTTGATTTACAATTAACGCCGTCTGACACCCCCAGACCAATGGTTTTTATGCCCTTAATCAGGCTTTTTAGAGACACAAGTCTATGACTTACGAGGCAAAAACCTATTGTTTTTCACACGTAAGTGGCCGAGTTATATTTTTTAACATTCACTCCCCGACGTCTCTATCGGCATAAATCACACTATATCAACAACTTAACAAAATCATGAAAATTTCAGCGTTTTTCCGTCCGAAAGCCGTGTCTGCGCTGACGGAGGCCATTCTGAGAGCGTCAAAATCAAAAAGTTTTCTGTCTGCCAAGTTCTCAACAGGCAATAAAATTGAGGCGAGTAAATCCCGCTAAAATTCATCTCGACTTACTGTTTGAAACTAGATTTAAAAAGTATATATTTAGGCTTAATTTATTCTCTTGAGAGGCCGAATTTATTCTAACCATTTCATTTCTAAAACACAAAGGAAAAAAGTAATAGAAATTGCTGATGCCAATCTAATGTTTTACATAAGTTGTTATAGAATGTCGATTAAGATGGCAGAATATAGAACTGATGTATTATTTATCAAATTATTTATCAGACTTTTTGGGAAAAATTGTGAGAATAAGGAAAATATAGTATTTTTGCATCAACATACTTACCCCGCTTCACATTAGAACAGCGCGCTCAGGGTAAGTTTTTTTACCGTACAATAATTTAACATTAATTATGTCTATGAACATCTCGACAAATAAAATCTTTTTTTAATTTTGCAAAAAATTGAATAATAATTCCAACAAAACAACAAAAACATGAAAAAAAGATTATTTACTTTATTAGTTTCTAGTTATGCAATTTTATTTGCTAATGCACAAGTACAAATTCATGATAATGGATATATTTCCATTCAAACACCAACCACAACAATACCACAATCTCCTATAACAATAAATAGTACAGGAAGTTCAGATTATTATGTATATTTAAAAGCGACACAAAGCGGAATCTATTCACGCACTACTGGCAATAATTCAAATTGGGGTAATTCTGCAGTTTTTGAAAACTATGGAACCCAAAATAATTTTATTGTTGGAGTAAAAGGAGAAACACGTACTCCAGGTTGGACAGATATGAATCGCGGAAGAACTTTTGGAGTTATGGGATTAGCCGGATATGCAACAAACGGCTATAACTATGGAATATTTGGAAGAATTCATGGGAACAATAATGGCGCAGCCATATACGGAACTTGTGACGAAGTTGAAAATGGTGTTTATATAGACGGTAAATATGCAGGTTATTTTAATGGCAACGCTAGAGTAACGGGAACTTTAAAAGTTAATGGTGCTATAAATGGAATGGTTCTTACAGAATCTGTTAATCCCTACAGCATACAAACATTTTCTGAAACGGACGAATCCGTATCTGATAAAATTAAAAATATAAACATTATTTCATACTATAAACCAGATCAAACAACACCATCAAATTTATTAATAAATGCAAGCGATACAGCAATAGCCATACCAGAACCAACATTTGTTGAATTACAGGATATGAGCAAAAAACATTATGGCATATCAGCAGAGCAGCTAGAAGAAATTTATCCTGATTTAGTATATGAAGATGAAAACGGGAACAAGAGCATCAATTATACGGAAATGATACCTTTACTATTACAATCAATTAATGAATTAAATACAAAAATAGAAAATCTTGAAGAACAAAACAACCAATTAAGAACTAGAAGTACTAATATCAGTAATACAACAGATATGTCTGTTGTAACGATATCACAAAATTATCCAAATCCTTTCAGCAATACTACGTCACTCCAAATTAACATCCCTGAAACCGTTAACGATGCATATATATATATTTATGATTTAAGTGGGAAACAAATAAAACAAATAAAAATTGCAGACAGAGGTAAAACATCTATAACATTATCTGCAAATGATTTAAATGCAGGTATGTATATATACAGTCTCATTGTTGATAACAAATTCATTAATTCAAAGAGAATGATTGTAACAAAATAACCTTATTTACGATAAAATTAAAAGATTATTTGACCTCATAACATATTAAAACGTGCGAACATGCATGCATGTTCGCACGTTTTAATATGCTAATTTTAAGGAAAATAATCATATAAATATTCAAACTTAATTTAACTATTATCATTTTCCATAACTAATATCACTCGAAAAATGCAAAACCGTATACAACAATTAGACTATTTGAAAAGCATATTCATAATATTAATGCTTCTGATGCACCTGGTGTATTTCGAGGAGAAATTTCCTTATGCCAAAGCTGTCATCCTGACATTTGTAATGCCTGTATTCTTGCTTATTTCCGGATACTTGGCCAATATGAACAAGCCCTTGACCAAACTGGCAAGACATATAAAATGGCTCGCCGTTCCTTACGCAATAATGGAATCAGGCTATATTATAATGGCATCAATACTTCCCATACGTGAACATATAAGCCAACTCACACCCAGCATTTTTGCCGAAAAGCTGCTGCTGCATCCTCTCGGTCCGTATTGGTATCTGCATACCTTAATTGTCTGTTATATCGCATATTACGCCGTTAACACATTAAAGCAAAGAATTAACACGGTGTCGCTGCTGATTGTTCTCGGAATAAGTTTTTGGCTGTTGTCTGATATACTGCATATAATGGCAATGGAAAATGCTATATACTTTCTTGCCGGTGCGGCAATAAGGCAAAGCGGCATAATGTTCACTTCTTTTTTCCGGCCGTCTGTATTAGCAGTAATACCGTTTCTGCTGCTGTGCGCTACCCCTGACAATCTGTATAAATGCACATTAAAAGGCGTGGCCATGACATATCTCATAATATGCCTTTCGCTATCAGCATATGGACATCTGCCTGACAAAATAAAAACACTTAGCCACTTCATTGGTCAAAATACATTATCCATATTATTATTTTCACCAATGTTCACAATTCTTACAAAACCTCTTGTAAAGATATTCAAATTCGATCCAACAGGCATTTTGTTTTTTATCATAGCCGTAGCAATCATTATTGCAGGTAGTCTGGCCGTGTCACTGGCTATGGACAGAATGCATGTGTCACAATGGTTTTGCGGAAAGAACAATCTGCTTTGCATCGACAGTTTTAATAGAGCAAAAACAGTCCATAACAACATGTAGGATATAACTCATCAAAAGAGCTTCTGTGAGAAGAAACTCAAAGATTCCCTACGGATACCTATACGCTGCCTGCAACTGATGCTGAATGCCAGCATGCCGCGGGCATGACCGCAGACGTAAGCCGAAATGACAAAAGGCAGACGGAGCCGTGGGGCCGCTGCAGAACGGGCAAACAGAACCGGCACGACAAGACTGAAAAACAATAGCCACAGGATATACGCCGCTCACCAATAATCTGACACACAGACATTTTCATCACTTAATTCTTGCACAGATGTTTTTTTGTTATTATCTTTGCAAGACAAGTTTATACGAGCTATATACGGCAGTCTGACGCCATTGGACACGGATGCCTGCATCACGGCGCCGGCTGACTATCACCTTACATTTTGTTAATCTCTAAACAACTTACAGAATCAAAAAAATTAACACCATATAAAGATGAAATCCCTGTTGCGCCTTATATTGCTGATAACGTTATTACCCGCTGTTGCCGCGGCCCAGCCCGACATGATAGTGGAGCACTACACCAAGGAGAGCGGACTGCCAAGCAACACGGTGTACTGCGCGCAGAAAGACGGCGACGGCTTTGTGTGGTTCGGCACATGGCACGGTCTGTGCTCGTTCGACGGCACTACGTTCACGCCCTTCATAACACGCACCAACCACAGGTCGGACATGCCGCCGCGCAAGGTGCGCAACATCATTGGCGACAAGAACGGATATCTGTGGATACGCAACACGGACAACCATCTGTATATGTTCAACAAGTATGACGAAACCTACCACGACATATACAACGAGCTGAAAAAGCAGTCGCGCAACGTGCAGGTGATAAAGATACAGGCCATGGACAACGGCCACATAATGCTGCTGACGCGCAACAAGGACGTGTTTGAGGCATACGTCAACGAGGAGAAGAAGATTGAGGTGAGAAAGATATTCGACTCGCGGCGCCACATCGACCCTGCCACAATGAAACTGAAGACCAACATCCTGGGCGAAAACAGCCGCTATGTCTACTGGATAAGCAGGAGTCTGGTGCTCAACATCGTTACGAAGAAAAACAGCGCCCCGCTGCTGGGCAGGATAAAGGACAGAGACATAACGTGCTTCAAGAAAAAGAAGCAGTATCTGTGCATCGGAACAGCACGCGGCATCCTGTATATCATCAACACCGCCAACGGTCACACCGACCAATATGCCTTCAGGGGAATGCAGTCGGCCGTGTCGAGCATAAACATCATCGACGGCAAGGTGTACTTCACCACGAAAGACGGGCTCTACTCCTTTGCCAGAGGCTCGGCTCCGAGGCTCATAACATCGCAGGCATCGGGCATCACGCAGTCGTTCACCGACAAATATAACAAGCTGTGGCTGTGCTCCGGCAGGGGCCTGCTTATATGCCACGACCCCAAGACAGCCACGTCGCAGACGTTCACCATGCCCACAGACAGCCTGTTTGCCGAGATGAAGTTCAGAGACACTGGCGCCAACGGCCTGTTCATACTGATGCGCAACGGCGAGGTGTGGCGCTACAACCATCAGACAAGGATGGTGCAGAACATCAACCGGCAGAAAGACTTCAGCAACTACACGTCGGAGCCTCACTTCTTTGACATAGACATCGACGCAAACGGCATCTTGTGGCTGTCGTCCACCAGCAGCGGTGTCTACAAGGTGTGCTTCCCGCGATACAACTTCAGGTTTATGTTCCCGCAGATGCTCATAACCGACAACGACAGCGACAACAACGGCATACGCGCCGTATATCAGGCACGCAACGGCGACCTCTGGATAGGCACGCGCAAGGGCGAGCTGTTCTGCATGGACCTGAAGACCAGGAACATAAAGCGAAAGTTCGGCAGCAACGAGATAGGCCCAGTCTACCACATAATGGAAGACAAGAAGGGTAACTACTGGTTCTCTACAAAGGGGGCCGGACTGATAAAGGCCACGCCCGACGCCATGGCGCCGCAGGGACTGCGCATAACACGGTATACCAACAAGCGGGGCGACCGCAACTCGCTGAGCAGCAACCGCGTGTATTACACCTATCAGGACAGCCGCGGGCGCATATGGGTGTGCACCTTCTACGGCGGACTGAACCTCATAGAGGAACGCGGCGGCAGAATAATATTCAGAAACAAGCGCAACGGGTTCAGGCAGTATCCGCGCTACGAGCTATACACAGACGTGCGCTCCATAACAGAAGACCGCAACGGACGCATGTGGGTGGGCACAACGGACGGACTGATGTCGTTCGACGGAAAGTTCAGCAAGCCGTCTGACATAAAGTTTGAGACCTACCGCGAAAGCCACAAGTCGGGAATAACCGACAACGACATCTTCACGATGTATAAAGACCACAAGGGATATATCTGGATGGGCATATTCGGCAGCGGCCTCAACAAGATAGAATATTACGACGAGAAGAACCGCCAGCCCGTGCTGAAGACATACATGATAAACGAGAAGCAGGGCGGCGACGTAATATCGTCTATCGTCGAGGACAAGAGCCACTGCCTGTGGATATGCACCGAGAACGGACTGGCAAGCATGAAGCAGGGCTCGTCTTACCTGAAGAGCTACGACAGGTTTGCGGGCTTCCCCGAGGTGAACATCGAGGACAACACGTCGATATGCCTGCACAACGGCACCATTCTGATAGGCAGCCGCCAGGGCCTGCTGTCGTTCGACCCTGAGGCAGTAAGAAACGACAACGACGCCCGATACCCCACCTTCATAACCAACTTCAAGGTGGTCAACCGCGAGCTGTGGGACTTCAACCCGCCGATATTCGAAGGCTCGCTGAAGTATGCCGACAAGATTGTGCTCGACCACGACCAGTCGACATTCACCATTGAGTTCTCTGCCCCCTACTACGCCGACAACAGCCTTATACCCTACACCTACATACTCGACGGATACGAAGACGAATGGCACAACAGCGGCACCAACCGCATAGCTTCGTATGCCAACGTGCCGCCGGGCCACTATAAGTTCAGGGTTAAGGTCAACGACAACAACTCGCCCGAACGCGTCATCGAGATAATCATCAGTCCGCCGTGGTGGGCCACATGGTGGGCTTACACCATATACACCCTGCTGGCGCTGCTGGCTCTCTATGGTGCGCTGCGCCTCGTGATGTACATGATAAAGATGCGCAACGAGGTGTATATCAACGACCGTCTGGCCGAACTGAAGATACGCTTCTTCACCAACGTCAGCCATGAACTGCGCACGCCGCTGTCGCTCATAAAGGGCCCGATAGAGGAACTGAAGAACACCGAGAAGCTGAGCCCTACGGGCAAGGAGTATATTAGCCTCATCGACCGCAACGCGCGCAAGATGCTGCAGCTGGTAAACCAGATACTCGACTTCCGCAAGATTCAGAACGGCAAGATGAAGATGCACGTGTCGTATGTCGACCTCAACAGCATGATAGAGCAGCTCATGCAGGAGTTCAGGATGCATGCCGAAGAGCGCGACATAGCCTTCGTGTTCGACAAGGCTGAAGAACACGTTACGGCATGGTGCGACGCCGAAAAGATAGCCATAGTGCTCAACAACCTGCTGAGCAACGCCTTCAAGTACACCGGAGAGGGAGGCAAGATATGCATAGCGCTCGAGCACGACTACGACAGGCACATGTGTACGATAAGGGTTGAAGACGACGGAGTGGGCATACCAAAGTCGCAGCTCGAGGTGATATTCGAGCGCTTCTCGCAGGCAAGCAACAAGACGTCTGACGACAACGCCTACGCCGGCACGGGCATCGGCCTTTCGCTGTCGAGAGAGTATGTCAACATGCACCACGGACGCATATGGGCCGAAAACATCGACGGCGGCAAGGGTGTGGTGTTCTCTGTTGAACTGCCTACTGGCCGCGAACACTTCGACGAGAAAGACATCGAGGTCTACTTCGACGACAACACTGCTGGCAGCAAGACAGCTGACGAGGCCGAAGCAGAACAGGACACGCAGGAGCAGAAAGCGGAAGAACCGCAGGACGACCTGCCTACGATAATGCTCATAGAGGACAACATCGACATGTGCCGCATGCTGCAGCTGCAGCTGCGAAGCAACAAATACAACGTATTTACGGCGCACGACGGCGAGGAAGGACTGAAGAAGATTTATCAGCACCACCCCGACATAATAATAACCGACCTCATGATGCCGGGCATGGACGGCATGGAGCTGCTGCGCAACGTAAGACAAGACTTCAACATCAGCCACATACCCGTCATCGTGCTCACGGCAAAGAACACCGAGGAAGACAAGCTGACATCCATAAAGAGCGGAGCCAACGCCTTTATAACTAAGCCCTTCAGCAGCAGTCACCTCATGGCCAGAATAAACCAGCTGCTCGAGGAGCAGCGCATCTTCCAGCGCAAGATGGTGGTGCAGACCACCGTGGAGAGCACGGCCGAGGCTGCCAACGACTCTTACGAACAGCACCTCGTGAAGAAGGACATCGAGTTTGTACACAAGATTCATGAGATTATTGAGGAGAACCTCAACTCTAACGACTTCAACATCGACACCATAGCCGGCACGATAGGTCTTAGCCGCTCTGCCTTCTTCAAGAAGCTGAAGAGCCTGACGGGCTTTGCCCCGGTAGACCTCGTAAAGGAGATAAGGCTGACCAAGGCTGCGCGCCTCATAGAGACAACCGACGACAGCATAACAGAGATAGCCTACTCTGTGGGCTTCCGCGACGCCGGCTACTTCGGCAAGTGCTTCCGCAAGAAATATGACATGACGCCAAAGGAATACAGAGCCGAAAAGCGTCAGGCGCAGCAGCAATAGCATAACCGGAACTACGGCACGAAATAAAGCTATGGCACGAAATAAGACTTAAAAGCAAGCTAAGGAATTGCACTAAACAGCACTTTGCATCAGCCTGCCTTCCGTCCCATTCGTTTGTATTAACCGGAATGGACGGAAGGCACGTTGATTATATATAAACAGACAGCACGACAAAACTAGCTTTCTTTCCAATATTGCAATAACATCGCTACGACAGCAAATCCTCTATGATAAAAGTACATTTTTTTGCTTTAAAAGAATAAAATTACAGTTTATTTTTATATATTTGGAGTGCCGTACAACGGAACGGACAACGACGACTATGTGGACGGCGAAGTGCTCATTGAAAAGCGGAACAACATCTGGAATACGACTTACCTCTTCAACGCGAAGGAGAAACCTCGTTTACGTCAACACCGGACACACAAAGAAAGACGGAACAACAGACGAGAAAGCCCATGAGCGCAAGCTGAAATGGGACGAGGAGAACCGTCTGCTGGCCTCTGACGACGACGGATTCGTGACCAACTACTGGTATGACGCTGACGGCGAGCGCATGGTAAAGACAAATACAGAACATTTTACCGAATCTTAAACCGAGAATCAAGATATAAAAGTAAGGCACAAAGAAACGTTTTGTTAAAAATGAACAAATAAAAATACAATTGGCTATAAAATATTGCATTTCAAATAAATTATGACTATCTTTAGGCGGGAAAAAGGAAAATCAATAGAACACTTTATTGCAAGCCGACTATTAACCTTAACAAGGTTCTTAATTTCCCGAAAGAAATATGATTAAAGTTAAAAGGCCTTTTGCAGAGCGCTGCACAGGCAATCTCTTTCGACTCAGCTAAGTTAAACGACATGAAAATTAGTCTTATACCAGGATGGGGATGGATTGTTGGTGGCGTATATTTCGGTTCTGATGTCATGGTGACATTATTTACGGGTAATTCTATAGGTGAACATTTTGATTATTATATCGAAGATAATTTTGATAAAAATAACGGAACTTTGTTAAAGTGGTGAAAATGGATTATATATATTATAGAATGTATGTATGGTACAAGAGAAAAAATGATTGTGCCATAGTAAATAGCATATTATTTATAGCTTCTGTTAAATTTTTTTTGTGTTTCCCCATTATGGGGATTGTAATAGCATTTTTCGAGAGTGACAAAAATAATATGACTTTAATGTTATATTTAGTATATGCTATTTCAATGCTTATGCATTCATTGATAAAGTATATTAGGCAAACCAATTCGATATTAGAAAAGTACAAACATTCGAAATACAATAAAACAATACACAACTATGTAATATACAGCATATTACCGATAAGTATAATTGGAGGGATACTTTTTTATATTATACTTTATAAAACTGTTATCATTCCATATTCATTAAGAGGAAAATTCTTTTTCCTAATTGATTGTTAACAATAAGAGCGCATTCTCAACCTCTGAATTTTGAGAGCAGGCTGATGCTCCGCGAGGACGGAACAGGCGCCATAGAAATGATCCAAACTCAAGAAATAAATTTTATAAGATAAAATGAGTACGAACTTTAATTATTGTGTATTTTCTATCTTTTGCATCGAGGATTTTAATAAGATCCTCGATGCAATAAAAATAATATATAAATCTGAGCTAAAAGAAAAAAAAGCGGATATATATAACAGCATTTTTGACATTGATAAATTCATCAATCCTCCAAGTGGGGGAAAACATTTACCAAGATTTTGTTGTTGGAAAAATGAACTTTATAAAGATAAAATCTTTTTTATTTCAAACTATGAAGATGGATTAATAAATCTTTGTAAGCAGATCCAAATAAAATTAGGATGTAGCTTGATAATGTGTGCTATGTCAAATAATTTGACATATCCCAAATATATGTTTTATTATTTGAATCAAAGTGAAAATGAAAGGTTGATTCAAGTGTATAAGGAGGATAAATGGATATTCTATGAAAAGGGATATGCCTTACCTTTTGAAAATGTAAACTTTTATAAAAAAAGACAAATTCGCGAGCGTTTAAATAATGAAATAATTTATTATTATTTAAACAAAAACGGTATAGATTTTGAATCTATAGACAAAAAAGTTATAACTTTTTTTGAGTTTGCTCGTAAGCATTGGTAATATATAAAATGTTTTTTTACTGAAAGTAGTATATGCGACATAGGTGTTGTTGTGGAAAAAATAAATTTATACAAAAAGTGTCATTGAGGTTTCTTATGAATGAATAATAAATAACAGTTATATCAGATCAATAGTTCGTTAAATTTTCCAGGCCCTAAGCGGCCCTGGCAGTAAATAAAACCA
>ENA-OPCC01001310-OPCC01001310.1-human-gut-metagenome-genome-assembly--contig:-NODE-1310-length-10971-cov-9.330432_pt1 | contig 10971 bp, 10 predicted proteins | sample MGYA00241558_ERZ501467 | MGnify/ENA primary metagenome ERZ501467 (study PRJEB25962, sample SAMEA2042620) | human gut metagenome | biome: human gut; feature: human-associated habitat; material: faeces...
GATTCAGAGCCTCACCTGCTGCCTCATCCGTAAATCCTCCAGCCATCTGAATAGCTTCATACAAACGACTGTCCGATGTCAGTTCATACACTCCCGGAGACTTCACTGCCCCGCATACATGTACATAACAGATCTGTAGTTTTTCCTGCTTAAGGCCATCTTTTTCTGTCATATTATCATCCGTTCCCGCTTCTGATCCTTCAGCCTCTTTTGCAGTATTTCCATCTGCTTTTTCCACATCCGGTTCACGCCCGTCCAACGAAATAAGTTCCGTCTGTTCCTGTGATTTTCGGTCTCTGCATCCGGTCAGATTCACGACACATATCATACTCAGTATCATGGTAAAGATCAGCAATATACGGCATATTTCCTTCTGTATTTTTCTCTGTTCTGTTATTCTGTTCTGTCTTTTTTCCCTATGCATAACTTCTCCTTTACAGCCTGTCGAAAACTGTAAATCCCCGCATATGCCTAGTGAAATAATTGTACTATTTCCACTGAAAAATTGCAACACCAATCAGGGCAATGGACATTCCAATAATTTACGGATTTCCAGTGGTTCTTTTCTTCTTCGGTCATGTTAGAGCTTGAAGTAATAGTAATGCTCTGTTCCCTTCCGGTACCTAAATCCTTTGCAGATACATTGACAATACCATTAACATCAATGTCAAATGTTACTTCAATCTGTGGAACACCTCTTCTTGCTGGAGGGATACCATCAAGTCTGAACTGTCCAAGTGACTTGTTATCCTTGGCAAACTGTCTTTCACCCTGTACTACGTTGATATCAACGGCTGTCTGGTTATCAGCAGCTGTAGAGAAGATCTGGCTCTTCTTTGTAGGAATTGTTGTATTTCTCTCAATAATCTTTGTCATTACGCCGCCCATTGTTTCAACACCGAGTGAAAGAGGTGTAACATCGAGGAGAAGAAGTCCCTCTACCTCGCCGCCGAGAACGCCGCCCTGAATAGCAGCACCTACAGCTACGCACTCATCAGGGTTAATGCCCTTGAACGGCTCTTTGCCGATAAGCTTTTTAACAGCTTCCTGTACAGCAGGAATTCTTGAAGAACCGCCGACCATAAGAACCTTGTCAATCTGACTGATCTGTAAACCTGAATCAGAGAGAGCCGAACGAACAGGACCCATTGTAGCCTCTACAAGGTCTGCTGTAAGTTCGTCAAACTTAGCTCTTGTAAGTGTTAAGTCAAGGTGCTTAGGACCTGTCTGGTCTGCTGTAATGAACGGGAGGTTGATTGACGATGTTGTAACGCCCGAAAGCTCTATCTTAGCTTTCTCTGCAGCCTCTTTGAAACGCTGCATAGCAACCTTATCTGATGAAAGGTCAATACCTGTTTCGTTTTTGAATGATGTTACCATCCAGTCGATAATTCTCTTATCGAAGTCATCACCACCGAGGCGGTTGTTACCTGCTGTTGCAAGGACTTCCTGAACACCGTCGCCCATCTCAATGATAGATACATCGAATGTACCGCCGCCGAGGTCATATACCATAACCTTCTGGTCTTTTTCTTTATCTATGCCGTATGAAAGAGCAGCTGCTGTAGGCTCGTTGATAATTCTCTTTACATCAAGACCTGCAATCTTACCTGCATCCTTAGTAGCCTGACGCTGTGCGTCTGTAAAGTAAGCAGGAACTGTAATAACTGCCTGTGTTACCTTTTCGCCGAGGTATGCTTCAGCGTCTGCCTTTAACTTTGAAAGAATCATAGCTGAAATTTCCTGCGGTGTGTACTGCTTGCCGTCAATTGATACTTTATATGATGTACCCATTTCTCTCTTAATAGAAGAAACTGTCTTGTCAGGGTTTGTGATAGCCTGGCGCTTTGCGACCTGACCTACCATACGCTCGCCGTCTTTTGAGAAAGCAACAACGGAAGGAGTTGTTCTTGCGCCCTCGGCGTTAGGAATAACTACAGGCTCGCCGCCTTCGATAACTGCTACACATGAGTTTGTTGTACCTAAATCTATACCTATTGTCTTTGCCATAATGAATTCCTCCTGAATATATTTGTTTTACTTTTATACTGATTTATTTATATAAAGGTCTTAGTCGCAATTTGCAACCTGAACCATTGCATGACGAATGATTTTATCGCCGATTTTGTAACCTGTCTGGAACACCTGTGAAATACAGTTCTTTTCAAAATTCTCATCGTCAATCTTTGAGATTGCGTTGTGAATTTCCGGATTAAACTCCTCACCCTGTGCACCGAAAGGCTCAACCTTGAGCTTTTCAAGCGACTTTGCAAGCTGATTTGAAATAAGCTCAATGCCCTTTAAAATTTCGGGGTCACAATCTTTTAAATTTGTAATAGCCATCTGAATACTGTCTGCTACAGGCAAAAGCTCTGTAACCGCCTTTGCTGTTGCGTCATCATAAATAGAAAGCTTTTCGTTTGCTGTACGCTTGCGGTAGTTGTCATACTCGGCACAAAGGCGAAGATATTTGTCTTTCTGTGAGTTGAGCTCCTCCTCAAGTTCAGCTATTTTTTTGGCGGTTTCATCAATCTCTTCCGTAACCGCTTCAGCTGTCTGTTCGGATGTATTCTCGTTTACAACAGCTTCGTCTTTTGTCACTTCTTTTTTCTTTGACATATTACCTTTCCTTTCTATATTAATGCTCTATAAGCTCGCTTATTATTTTACTTACACATTCGCTTATACATTCTATAATCGAAATCACTCTGCCGTAATCCGTTCGTATCGGAGCTATTACGGCAAGCGTACCGGACGGTGTATCTTTTACGCTGTAGCTTGAAGAAATTACCGAGCTGTACGCAAGTTCTATGCGGCTGTTTTCTGTACCTATACTTACCGAAGTACCTATCGGCAGGCTTGTAAGAACACCTGCAAGATCTCCTTTTCTTGAAAGAAGTTCAATTACATTTCTTGCCGCAAGAAAATTTACATTCTGCATAAACAACGGCTTTGTCTGACCGCTCAAAAAGATTCCGACTTCGTTTGCCTTGTCTGCCGCATCTTTTATCGCCGTAAGCACACTTGGCATAAAGAGCGATAACTCGCCAAATCTTGCCGCTGCCGTCTGTATAAACGGACGATTTATCGAAGAAAGCCTTACTCCGTCAAACAATTCGTTAAGTGCTTTGTCAAACACTTCAAGGATTTCGGGAGTGATTATAAATTCGCATCTGAAAAGCTGATTTTTTATAATGCCGTTTGAGGCAATTACAACAGTCATTGCCGTGTGCGAACCCGTCTGCACAAAGCTGATTTTGTGAATCCTGCTTTCTGCGGAATTCGGTGCTGTGGCAACTGCGGTAAGTCCTGTCAGCTCCGAAAGAAGATCTGCCGCCGATTTTAAAATATTTTCGGGTGATTCGGCATTTCTGTAAAGTTTATCCTCCACAAGTTCTCTGCCCCGCTGTGACACCGCCACAATCTTCATAAGATTGTCAACATAGTATCTGTAGCCCTGCTGAGTAGGTATTCTGCCTGCCGATGTATGCGGCTGAACAAGATAACCCTTTTGTGTGAGGTCTGCCATATCATTTCTTACCGTAGCCGATGAAACTTTTAAATCCGTTTCGTCTATCAGAGTTTTTGAACCTACAGGCTCACCTGTCTTTATAAAGTTTTCAACAACAGCCGAAAGAATTTTTTGCTTTCTTTCCGCAAGCTCCATAGGTATCACCTCTCTGCCTGCGTTTTTTGTTGTTTTAGCACTCTCTGTGTGTGAGTGCTAACTCTTATGTTTATACTATAATCTTAAAGTCAGCAAAAGTCAAGAGTTTTATCAGAAAAATTTTACTTTTCAAAAACTTTTCACAAATCCGTCACCATTATTGACATTTCAGCGCAAAATATACTATAATGGAAGTTATATTGACAAATACACCCTTAACTACACAAAATGGCTTAAATTAGCCGTAATTTTGATACAACTAAGATACAAAAGAGGTTATTATGAGAATCGGTTACTTTTTCAGAGTTTGCTCCGGCGCAACATTCAGCAAACTTTCCGGCGCAATAAATACCGTTCACACAAAATCCGGCAAAAACAAAGCCGGCATTTTCTTTGATATGGTAGGTTGCTTTTTTAAATACAGAGCGGGATATAATGACTATGTTCTGTTTGAATACTACAATATGACTGCAGACCAACGCAAAACGTATATGACACGCTTTAAAAACAAGCGTTTTATGTTAATGCAGAACGATCTTACAAGTGCCGAAATATTTAACGATAAAAGATTATTTGATACCAGATTTGCAAAATATCTTGGCAGACGGGTACTTGTAATTGAGGAAAAGATTACTTTGGAGCAATTCAGCGAATTTATTAAGCCTTGGGATGTTTTCATTGCAAAGCCTGCTTTCGGCGAATGCGGCAAAGGCATTGAAAGACTTGTTAAAGCGGACTTTAAGAGTGACGAAGAATTTTATAATTATGTTTTTGACAAAGAAAACGAATTCGGTGTACTTGAAGAGGCAATAAAACAACACCCCGATGTTTCAAAAATTTATCCTCACTCAATTAACTGCTTAAGAATTGCCACACTTGTGGTAGACGGCAAGCCGAATATTTTGTATGCGGTGTTTAAAACAGGAAATAACGGTAAATTTGTAGATAATCTTGAAAACGGCGGTTTTGCCTGTCACTTTGACCTCGATACAGGTACGGTAACAGGGCCGGGACATACTTCCGATATGGAAATTGCATACGAACACCCGTATTCGGGAATAAAATTTAAAGGTTTTAAAATTCCTTACTGCGAAGAGGTCAAGGAGCTTGTTAAAAAGGCGGCGCTTGAAGAACCCGAATTCAAATATTGCGGTTGGGATGTGTGCATTTCCGAAAACGGCCCTGCTATTATTGAGGGCAATGACTATGCGGCATACGATTTTCCGCAGTTGCCTGACGAGGACACACCAAAGGTAGGCTTGATTTCAATTATCAAGCAGTACATTCCGGATCTTAAACTGTAACGGAGATTAACAATGGAAACTATTAAAAACTTTTACTTTATATTATGGGCGATAATCGCTCTGTATATGTTCATATCGGCAAAAAAGCTCGGTTCCTTGTGCTACATCATCGGGGGTTTTTTCAGCTTTATGACTGTATGGTACGCTATGAACAGTTTTTCGGGAATTGCAATGTTTGACGGTGTGCTCGGCATTGTGTTTAAATGTGTAGTAGGTGCTTTCCTGCTCGGCTTTGTACTGATTTATGTAATCGGTAAACTAAAAAAGAATAAGAAATAAAATTTTAAATCAATTACAGGCTTAAAAGCATAACCCCTCCGGCAACGCTGTTAATATGCGTTGTCGGAGGGGTTATTGTTGTTGTCAAACTTTGCATATACAAAAAGCTTTTCAAAATATGTCGCATCATAACAAATTTTAAAAACAATGTAAAAATAATTGACAGCGACTATATCTGATTTTATAATATTTATATAAATACATTCATACAAAGGACTGATATTATGATAAAATTCAATAATGTTACAAAGGTATTTAACAACACTTTAAAAGCAGTAGACGATTTGTCTTTTACTGTAAATAAAGGCGAAATTGTAGGATTTATCGGACCGAACGGTTCGGGCAAAACCACCACAATCAAAATGCTTACAGGTATTCTCTCAAGTGACAGCGGTGAAATAAGCATCAACGGTCACGACATAAAAAAAGAACCGCTTGAGGCAAAGAAAAGTATCGGTTACATTGCCGACAGTCCCGATATGTTCTTAAGGCTCAAAGGAATTGAGTTTCTCAATTTCATCGGTGACATCTACAAAGTCCCGTCAGATGTGCGCAAAAAGAGATTTACCGAAGTTTGCGACAGATTCGGACTTACCGACAGCTTAAACGCACCTATGCTAAGCTACTCGCACGGTATGCGTCAGAAAATTATGGTTGCCGCCGCACTTGTGCACAATCCCGATGTATGGATTCTTGACGAACCGCTCATCGGTCTTGACCCTAAGAGTGCTTTTGAACTGAAAGCTATGATGCGTGAACACGCAGATGCGGGTAACTGCGTATTTTTCTCCACCCACATACTTGAAGTTGCCGAAAAACTCTGCGACAAGGTTATCATAATAAAAAAGGGCAAATCGCTTTATGACGGCACTCTCGATAATCTTTGTAGTCAGAACACAGGCAAATCACTTGAACAAATCTTTTTGGAGCTGACTGAAAATGAGTAATTTTTTTAATTTATTAAAAACCTTTATAAAAACAACCGAGCTAACCTCCGCAGAAAAAAAGCGTTCCAAACATTTTTATACAATTATGGGTACGGCGGTTGTACTTCTTATTATGATACCGGCAGGTGCGCTTGTTGGAATAATCACCTATGCTCTAACACTCGGCGTAATGACATACGGCGGAGCAACACAGGGTGCGGAAGTAATTTTACATATTATTTCTATCCTTTCCGTAGTATTCGGAATTAATGTAATTATCAATATATTTTATTTTTCAAACGATATTGAAAATCTCATTCCTCTTCCGTTAAAGCCGAGAGAAATCGTAAGCGCAAAGTTTGCTTATTCCCTGCTTTCGGAAAACATAATGGAATTTATCCTTATTCTCGGCGCTTGCGTAGGCTTTATGTCGGCAAAGGGATTTTCGCTTACAGGTGTTATAACTTCAATAATCGGCATACTTACCGTTCCCATTATTCCTCTTGCTTACTGCGGAATTATTGCCGTTATATTTATGTACTTTACCCACTCGGTAAAAAATCGTGATTTCCTCAATAAAATTACAGGTATCGGCACTGCCGTGCTTATAGTCGGCGCATTGGTTGCCCTCGTAAGCATCAGCGGATTTAATCCCGACGCAATCGTTACTTCGCTTGCAAGCGCAGACAACGGATTTTTAAATGTTATGAACTTTATTTTTCCGCACATTCCGCTTATGATGGATTCTATCTCAAGCGAATCCGTATATCAACTGCTTTTATACTTGCTTGCAAATGTAATTTTCGTTGCAGTCTTCCTTTTCCTTGCGTCAAAAATGTATATCAAAGGTGTGTCGGACATCAATACCACAAAATCCAAACGCAGTAAAAGCATTGCAAGTCAGGCTGTTGAAAAATCAACCCAAAAAGGAGTTTTTGCAAGTTATTTGAAAAAAGAATTTCTTATCCTTTTCAGAACTCCGCCTTTCTTTATGGACTGCATAGCCATTAACCTTTTGTGGCCTGTTTTTATGGCTGTTATTATGATTTTGCAGGGCAGTACAAACTTTTTGTCGGGCACACTTACACCGTACCTTGCGGGAGATCAAAAAAGTATTACTGTAATTACCGTAGCGGCTGTTGTAATTTCCGCCCTTGTCACGGCAATTAACAGCATCGCTTCTTCCGCAATTTCAAGAGAGGGCAAGCACTTCCAATTTATGCGCTATATTCCCGTTACATTAAGAGTTCAATTGAATGCAAAAGCACTTACAAGTATAATCATCAGCGGCTCTGTTATGGTGCTCTATGTAATTGCATTTAATATTTACTGCGCAATTCTCGCAGACAGCTTTAACCCGTTTGTATTCATCGTAATTCCGCTTATACATATTCTTTTAAGCCTTATCTGCGTTGTTTTTGTAACCTACCTCGGTATATTCTTGGACACAATAAACCCTAAACTTGTATGGGACGATGAAATCAACGCTTTGCGAGGTAACTACAATACCGTAATCAATGCAGCCATAATTATAGCAATTACCGCCGCTATTTGTGCAATTTCTCTTGTATTGCTATGGATTTTTGGCGTTGAACCTGTTATAATTAACCTTGGACTTGTTATTGTTATGTGTGTGCTTGCGGTTTTTGCACAAAGGCTTTGCCTTAGCAAGGGTGTAAAAAATCTTGAACAAACCGAAAGCTGATAGATTAGAAACACAATGCAAATCAAATTTTATTAAGGTGATTTATAATGACAGAAACTAACTATTCCATGCTCTGCGATTTTTACGAGCTTACAATGTCAAACGGCTATTTTAAAAACGGCTTTTACAAAAAGACTGTTTACTTCGACCTTTTCTTTCGCAAAGTGCCCGACAACGGCGGTTTTGCCATTGCGGCAGGTCTTGAGCAGGTAATTGACTACATCAAAAATCTCCACTTCTCCGAAACCGATATTGAATATCTTAGAGAAAAAGGAATTTTTGACGAAGAATTTTTAAAATATCTTTCAAATTTCAAATTCACAGGTGATATTTACGCTATTCCCGAGGGAACTCCTATCTTCCCTAACGAACCGATTATTACGGTAAAAGCTCCTGCCATAGAGGCACAGCTTATCGAAACATTTTTACTTCTTACAATCAATCATCAGACTCTCATTGCAACAAAGGCAAACAGAATTGTTCGTGCCGCACAGGGCAGAACGGTTCTTGAGTTTGGTTCTCGCCGTGCACAGGGCGCAACAGGTGCCGTTGACGGTGCAAGAGCCGCATACATAGGCGGTTGTGCCGGTACAGCCTGCACACTTACAGACGCACTTTACGGCGTACCCGCAGGCGGCACAATGGCTCATTCCTGGATTCAGATGTTCGACAACGAATATACAGCATTCCGCACCTACTGCGAGCTTTATCCCGAGAACCCGACGCTTCTTGTCGATACTTACAACACGCTTAAAAGCGGCGTTCCGAACGCAATAAGAGTATTTAAAGAAGTGCTTGTTCCAAAGGGCATTAACAAATTTGCAATTCGTCTTGATTCGGGCGATATTTCTTACCTTTCTAAAAAAGCAAGAAAAATGCTTGACGAGGCAGGACTTGAAAACTGCAAAATTGTTGCGTCAAACTCACTCGACGAGTACCTTATCCGTGACCTTATGATGCAGGGTGCACAGGTCGATGTTTTCGGAGTTGGCGAAAGACTTATAACTTCGTCAAGTTCGCCTGTATTCGGCGGTGTATATAAACTTGTTGCCGTTGAAGAACCAACAAGCGGCGAAATTATCCCGAAAATCAAAGTCAGCGAGAACACAACAAAAATCACAAATCCTCATTTCAAAAAACTTTACCGTTATTATGACAACGAGAGCGGCAAGGCTCTTGCCGACGAACTTTGCGTGTACGATGAAGTAATGGATTTCTCAAAACCACACACCATTTTCGACCAGAATGCAACATGGAAAGCAAAAACTCTCACAGACTTTACCGCAAAAGAATTACTTGTACCGATATTTAAGGACGGCGAGTGCGTGTATGAATCGCCAAAGATTGAAGATATTGCAAAATACTGCAAAGACCAAATCGGACTTCTTTGGGACGAGGTAAAGCGATTTGAGAACCCGCACAACTACTATGTTGACCTCTCGAAAAAGCTTTGGGACATCAAAAACATTCTTTTAAATATCTATCAGAGTTAAAATCACAGGAGTTCATATGAAAAATTTAAAACAAATTATCGCCGTAACACTTACCGCCACAGCAGTAGCAGCAACTGCAATTGTTTCGGCATCAGCACTTGATACGCAAAAATACGACTTAAACGATGACGGCAGATTTGATGTGCAGGATGTTACATACTTGCAGATAAAAATAGCAGGTGACGGAGAACTGACAGACAATCAGAAAAAAATTGCCGACTATAACAATGACGGCAAAATTGATGTTCAGGATGTAACCTCGGCTCAAATGCTCATTTCGGGAGGAGAAACTCCGACACAGCCTGCAACACAGCCGACCACTGTACAACCGACTTCACAACCGCAACCGACCACACAGCCGAGCGGATCTGCAAGCTATAATAAAGAATTTGCTGATAAGGTAATTGAACTTGTAAATGCAGCACGGGCAAAAGAGGGACTTTCTCCCCTCACAAAAGACACAACTCTTACAAACCTTTCAAATATTCGTTCAAAAGAAACAGCAACTCTGTTTTCACACCAGCGCCCTGACGGCACAAGCTGGTCTACGGTTTTAAAGCAGAATAATGTTTCGTACACTTCGGCAGCCGAAAACATTGCCGCAGGACAGAACACACCCGAAGCTGTAGTAAAAGAATGGATGAATTCTCCGTCGCACAGAGCAAACATAATGAACAGCAAATATAACAAAATCGGTGTTTCGTGTTATGTTGACCAAAATGCTCCGTACAGATATTATTGGGAACAGTTGTTTATTAAGGGCTAACGCAAACTCCGATAGCTAACCGACTTGCTGTTTGGTCGCTTAAACACAATAGCGAAAACCTTTCAATTATGAAAACAAACAAGAAAATAGGCTTTTTAACACCGTCAACACTTTGCGCTGACGGTGTTTTCTTTGCATAATAATTTTTCACCTGTTTTGTGAAAATCGATGCAAAAGCTCTGACAAAAAATTCGACTGTTTAATTTTGCTAAAAATATTGACTGTTATACGCAGAATTGATATAATTTTGTTATAAAAGGCAGGCGGTGAAGATATGAAAAAAACTCGGCTAATAAAAATTATACTTAAACGTACAGGAGCACTTAAGTTTTTGACGACATACATAATAATATTTGCAGGTGTAAGCATTGGTGTATGGATAGTTGAGCCGAACATAAAAACTCCGATTGACAGTGTATGGTACTGTTTCAGCGTAGCCACGACCATAGGTTTTGGCGACATAACCGCCGTTACGATACTCGGCAGGGCAATGTCGATTTTCCTGTCGATATGTTCCATACTGATAATAGCGGTAGTACCGGGAATTATTACAAGCTATTATATTGAGAGTACAAAGCTAAAGGAAAAGGAAAGTATAGCAAAATTTCTTGACGACCTCGAACATCTGTCTGAACTTTCAAAAGAGGATTTACAAAGCCTTTCGGAAAAGGTAAAAAAGTTTAATAGGAAGTAATATTAAATCATTTTAAAATTTTCGTTCCGATTTAGTCTAAGCTATTTGCTAAATTATGGTTTAGTAAATTGTTTCGACAGGTAATTATAAAAGTTTGGTCGACCTTTTCAAAGGTCGTGGGTGTGGGCAAAGCCCAC
>ENA-OPCC01001314-OPCC01001314.1-human-gut-metagenome-genome-assembly--contig:-NODE-1314-length-10946-cov-3.561565_pt1 | contig 10946 bp, 9 predicted proteins | sample MGYA00241558_ERZ501467 | MGnify/ENA primary metagenome ERZ501467 (study PRJEB25962, sample SAMEA2042620) | human gut metagenome | biome: human gut; feature: human-associated habitat; material: faeces...
GGCCATCATGGCCGCACAGGGTACCGAGATCGATAACATCTCCGGCGCTACCGTCACCACCAATGCCGTCAAGAAGGCGGCTGCCAGCTGCATCGAGCAGGCCATGGGCGTCAAGGCAGACGGCGCAGACAGCTCCGCTGCCGCTTCGGAGAACGACTGGCTGGGCACCGAGCCGGAGATCGACGAGAGCAAGGTCACCAAGACGGTGGACGTGGATGTGGCCGTGGTGGGCTGCGGCGTTGCCGGTGTGGCAGCCGTGCGCAGCATCGCCGAGGACGGCGGCAAGGTAGCAGCCTTTGAAAAGGCTGACGGTCCCCAGTGCCGCAGCGGCGAGTATGCCGTCATCAACGGCAATGTGCAGGCCAAGTGGGGCCGCGACACCTGGACCCGTGAGCAGATCGACGACATCATCGACTCCCACATGGTGGAGAGCACCTACCGCTGCAAGCGCAGCATCATGAGCAAGTGGGCCCACAACATCGGCGACGCCTTTGACTGGTGGGTGGAGGCAAACCCCGACCTATATTACGCCGAGACCACCCGCAGCGCCATCCCCGATGAGAACGCCGACAACTTCATCATCCCCATCTTCTACCCGCTGCCCGAGCACTACGACTGGAAGCAGGAGCGCTTCCCCTGCTACCCCACTTCCGTCGAGTTCAAGCCCGACCAGCACGTCACCGTCGAGGCCAATATGCAGAAAGCCGTCGACACCGGCAATGTCCAGACCTTCTACGGCTGCTTCGTTGAGAAGCTCATCATGGATAATGGCCGCTGCGTGGGCCTCTACGCCCGCGATGCCGCCACCGGCGAGTACATCAAGTGCAACGCCTCCAAGGGCGTCATCCTCTCCACTGGCGACTACTCCCAGAACACCAAGATGCTCAAGCACTTCTGCCCCGAGGTCATTGAGAACAACATCCAGTGCCTGTTCACCAATGTGGACGTGGAGGGCAACTTCACCAATCAGGGCGACGGCATCCAGCTGGGTATGTGGGCCGGCGCTCAGGTGCAGCAGAGCCACGCCCCGATGATCCACCACATGGGCGGCGGCGCCGACCTCGCCGGCGTAGGCGTCATGGGCAATGCAGGCTTCCTGAACCTCGACCTCAACGGCAAGCGCTTCATGAACGAGGACCTGCCCGGCCAGCAGCTGGAAAACCAGATCGAGCTGCAGAAGAACCGCGAGAGCTGGCAGATCTTCGACTCCAACTGGCCCCAGCAGCTGCCCTACATGCCCGCAGCCCACGGCGGTGCCTGCTACTATGAGGACTATGCCAGCGAGGACGAAGGCCCCAAGAACAACACTACCTACCGCAACTACAAGAGCCCCTATCAGCTGGAAGCTGCTGTGGCCGATGGCCGTGCTGTGAAGGCCGACACGCTGGAAGAGCTGGTGGCAAAGATCTACCCGGACGATACTGCCGCCCAGCAGACCGCTCTGGACTCCATCCAGCGCTACAACGAGCTGGCCAAGGCCGGTTACGATGAGGACTTCCACAAGCCCGCTTCCCGTATGTGGGCAGTCGAGAACGGCCCCTTCTACGCCGACAAGTTCACCACTGCTCTGCTGCTGGTCTGCATCGGAGGCCTCGAGAGCGACGAGGACTGCCACACCTTCGACGCCGACCGCAATGTCATCCCCGGCCTGTACGTCGCCGGCAACATCCAGGGCAACCGCTTTGCCACCGAGTACCCCATCGGCCTGAAGGGCGTCAGCCACTCCATGGCCATGTACTACGGCTACGTTGCAGGCAAGAACGCCATGCAGGAAGTCTGAGCCTGACCGCACAATAACATAACCATTCCCCGCCCGGAGCAGTATTCTTTCTTCCTGCTCCGGGCTTTTTTTGCGCCCAATGTGACCCGGTTACGGAAAAGCCCCGGCGTTTTGGGTATACTGATGCCATAAGAACAACCACGAACGAACCCTTTCAGGAGGTAGAAATATGGCAGTTGTTACGATCACGAAAGAAAATTTTGAGCAGGAGGTGCTGCAGAGCGCAAAGCCTGTGCTGCTGGACTTCTGGGCCAGCTGGTGCGGCCCCTGCCGCATGCTCAGCCCCGTTGTGGACGAGGTAGCTGAGGAGCGCACCGATGTGAAGGTGGGCAAGGTGAATGTGGACGAGCAGCCGGAGCTGGCCGGGGAGTTCGGCGTCATGAGCATTCCCACCCTGCTGGTGTTTGAGCAGGGCAAGCTGGTGCGTCAGGCCGTGGGTGCCCGCCCGAAGGCCAGTGTGCTGGAGCTGCTTGGGTAAATATGCGTGCTGAAAAGGAGCTGTTGCGCCATGCGACGGCTCCTTTTCTTCTTTTCCCTGTACAAACGCACAGAAAAATCGTATCATTGAGTTGGAAACACCGTCACTTTCCTACTTTACAACTTTACCGAGATAAAGTAAAATAAACTCAAGTAAGAAATGGGGGAACCGACAATGGAATTCAGCCTTGCAAACCTGCAGCCCAAGGAGCGCGCCTCCTTTGCGCTGCGCGCCTTGTACGAAGCGGCGGGCTGCCGCAAGTATCATATGGGCCGGTTTGAGGAGTACGGCCTGTATCAGGAGAACCGCAGCTTTTTGTCGTCCGAACAGGTCATTACCTTTACCGATCTGGACGGCCGTCTGCTGGCCCTCAAGCCGGACGTGACCCTCTCCATTGCCAAGACGGCGCAGCCCGCCCCCGGCGAGACCCTGCGCTACTACTATCACGAGAACGTCTACCGCCCTTCCGCCGAGAGCCACACCTTTAAAGAGATCAGCCAGATGGGCCTTGAGATGCTGGGCGCGGTGGGCGAAGCACAGGTGCAGCAGGCGGTGTGTCTGGCGGCGCGGTCGCTGGATGCGCTGGGGGCCGATTGGGTGCTGGAAGTGAGCCACATGGGCTACCTGTTTGGCCTGTTCGACGCGCTGGGCGTGCCGGATGCCGCCCGTGCAAAGCTGCTGGAAAAGCTGCGGGAGAAAAACGCCCACGAGCTGCGGGCTGCAGCCGGAGCAGCCGGTCTTGCCGATGCCGCCGATACCCTGTGCAGCGTGCTGGATCTTTCCGGTGCCTATGCCGAAACGATGGAAAAGGCTGCAGCCCTGTGCAAAAACGATGCCATGCGCGCAGCGGTGGCCGAGCTGGAAGCGCTGGCTGTGCCGCTGGAAAAGGCGGGCGGCGTGATCCGGCTGGACATGACGCTGGCCGGTGAGATGGAATACTACAACGGCCTTGTGTTTCAGGGCTACCTGAAAGCCCTGCCACGCCCCCTGCTCAAGGGCGGCCGCTACGACCTGTTGATGCAGAAGTTCACCCCCGGAGCCGGCGCCATCGGCTTTGCGGTCTATCTGGACGAGCTGGACCGCCTGAGCGCCCCGCTGCCGCCGGTGCAGAAGAACAGCACCGACAGGGTGATGCTGAACGTGGCTCTGCCCAAGGGCCGTCTGGGCGATAAGGTGTATCACCTGCTGGCGGGCATCGGCTACGGCTGCCCGGAGGACTACAACGCCACCCGCAAGCTGGTGGTGGAAAACCCGGAGGCCGGCATCCGCTACTTCCTCGTCAAGCCCAGCGATGTTGCCATCTATGTGGAGCACGGTGCCGCCGATGTGGGCATCGTGGGCAAGGACATCCTCACAGAGGCTTCTGCCGATGTGTACGAGCTGCTGGACACCGGCCTTGGCAAATGCCGCATGTGCGTTGCCGCCCCGGCCGATTACAAGGACGACCCCAGCCGCCCGGTGCGGGTGGCCACAAAATTCGTCAACATTGCAAAGAGCTATTACGCATCCATGGGGCGGGACATCGATATCATCAAGCTGAACGGCTCCATTGAGCTGGCCCCCATTCTGGGCCTTTCGGACGTCATCGTGGATATCGTGGAGACCGGCACCACCCTGCGGGAGAACGGCCTGAAGGTGGTCACCGAGTTCATGCCCATCTCGGCCCGGTTCATTGCCAACAAGGCCAGCTACCAGTTCAAGCACGCCGAAATGGACACCATGCTGGAAAAGCTGCGGGCGGAACTGCAGAACAAGGAGGAAGCAAAATGATCAAGCTGTATAACTTTGACGAGCTCAGGCCCGAAGAGATTCTGAACCGCGATATCCGCGCGGAAAAGAACGTGGAGGATGTGGTGGACGGCATCATTGCCGATGTGCGCGCCCGGGGCGACGATGCCCTGAAGGATTATGCGCTGAAATTTGACGGCGCGAAGATCGATGCCCTGCAGGTGACGCAGGAGGAGATCGACGAAGCCTTTGCGGGCATGGACCCCTACTTCCTCGAAACGCTGCGCGAAGCCGCCGCCAACATCGAGAGCTTCCACCGCCAGCAAGTGCACAAGAATTTTGTGGTGAACGACAAGCCAGGCATCGTGCTGGGCCAGAAATATACCCCCATTGAAAAGGCCGGTGTCTATGTGCCCGGCGGCACGGCGGCCTATCCCTCCACCGTGCTCATGGACGTGATCCCGGCAAAGGTGGCAGGCGTGTCCGAGATCGTCATGACAACCCCCGCAGGAAAGGACGGCAGGGTGAACCCGGTCATCCTTGCCGCCGCTGCCACCGCAGGCGTGGCCAGGATCTTCAAGACCGGCGGCGCACAGGCTGTGGCGGCTCTCGCCTACGGCACCCAGAGCATCCCTGCGGTGGATAAGATCGTTGGCCCCGGCAACATCTACGTTGCCACCGCCAAGCGCAAGGTATTCGGCAAGGTGGGCATCGATATGATCGCAGGCCCCAGCGAAATTCTGGTGCTGGCCGACGGCGGCTGTAACCCCGCATGGGTGGCGGCGGACCTGCTGAGTCAGGCCGAGCACGACAAACTGGCAAGCCCGGTCCTCGTCACCGACAGCCCGGAGCTGGCCAAGGCCGTGCAGGCGGAGCTGGAGGTGCAGATTCCGCAGCTGCCCCGTGCCGCCATCGCCCGCGCCAGCGTGGACGACAACGGCAAGATCATCCTCTGCACCGACCTGCACAAGGCCATTGAAGCCTGCAACATCATTGCACCGGAACATCTGGAAGTGTGCGTGGAGGACCCCTTCGGCGTGCTGAACGAGATCAAAAACGCAGGCAGCATCTTCCTTGGCCGCAACGTGCCGGAAGCGCTGGGCGATTACTTTGCAGGCCCCAACCACACCCTGCCCACCAGCGGCACCGCCCGCTTCTCAAGCCCCTTGGGCGTAGACGACTTTGTAAAGAAGTCCAGCTTCCTCTACTACACCCGGGAAGCGCTGGGCGAAGTAGCCCCCCGCATCGCCGATTTTGCCGAGCGCGAGGGCCTGCACGCCCACGCCCGCAGCGTGACCATCCGGTATGAAAAGTGAGGATTTGAACCATGAGTAAATTCCTTTCTCCCACGCTGGCCGATGTCACCCCCTACACCCCGGGTGAGCAGCCGCAGGATCAGCAGTACATCAAACTGAACACCAACGAAAGCCCCTATCTGCCCTCCCCGGCGGTGATCGCCGCCGTGAGCGAGCACGAGGTGGAAAAGCTGCGCCTTTACTCCGACCCCGCCTGTGCCGACCTGCTCAAGGCGGCCGCAGCCCACTTCGGTTTGCAGCCGGAGCAGATCATGCCCGGCAACGGCAGCGACGAGAACCTCTTCTTTGCGCTGCGTGCCTTCTGCGACGCAGACCACCCGCTGGCCTATGCCGACATCACCTACGGCTGCTACGGCGTGTGGTGTGGGCTGATGCACATTCCCAGCCACATCATCCCGCTGAAAGAGGATTTCACCCTTGACCCGAAGGACTACTACGGCCTGAACCAGACCATCGTTCTTGCAAACCCCAACGCCCCCACCGGTATTGCACTGCCCCGGGCGGAAATTGAGGGCATCTTAAAGGCAAACCCGAACAATGTGGTCATCGTGGACGAGGCCTATGTGGACTTTGGCGGCGAGAGCTGCGTGCCCCTCATCGACCAGTACGAGAACCTGCTGGTGGTGCAGACTTTTTCCAAGTCCCGGCAGCTGGCCGGTGCGCGTCTGGGTCTTGCCATGGGCAATGCAAAGCTCATTGCCGACCTGAACCGGGTCAAGTTCAGCCTGAACCCCTACAACATCAACCGCCTGACCCTGAAGGCCGGGCAGGCTGCGCTGGAAGATACCGCTTATTTTGACAGGACCCGCGCCGCCATCGTGGACACCCGCGCATGGACAAAACAACAGCTGGAACAGCGCGGATTTGCCGTGCTGGACAGCCGCTCCAACTTCCTGTTTGCAAGTACCAACAGGAAAGACGGCGGAACACTCTACAAAGAGTTGAAGAAAAATGGCATTCTGGTGCGCCATTTTGACGCGCCCCGCATCCAGAACTGGCTGCGCATCACCATTGGCACGCCGGAACAGATGCAGACGCTTATGGAAACGCTGGATAAGATCATGGAGGAATGAACCATGCCGAACCGAATGATCTCGCTGGAACGCAACACCAATGAGACCCAGATCGACCTTACCCTTGATCTGGACGGCACCGGCCGCTACGAGGTGGACACCGGGTGCGGCTTTCTGAACCACATGCTGGAGCTGTTCGCCCGCCATGGCCGTTTTGACTTAGTGCTCACCTGCCACGGCGATGTGCAGGTGGACTACCACCACACCACCGAGGATGTGGGCATTGCACTGGGTCAGGCCTTTGCACGGGCGCTGGGCGATATGCGCGGTATCCAGCGCTACGGCAGCTTTTATCTGCCCATGGATGAAGCGCTGATCCTGTGCGCCGTCGATCTCTCGGGCCGCTGCACCCTGAACTGGGACATCCATTGCAGCACCGAAAAGGTGGGCGATTTTGATGTGGAGTGCGCCAAGGAATTCTGGCTGGGCTTTGCCCGCAGCGTGCCCGCCACTGTCCACTTTGTACAATTTGCGGGAGAAAATACCCACCACATCCTCGAAGCCTGCTTCAAGGGCGCAGGCCATGCACTGGGCGCGGCCGTGAAGATCGACGAAGCCCACAAGGACGAAATTCCTTCCACGAAAGGACTGCTGGTATGATCGCAATTATCGATTATGGCGTGGGCAACCTGTTCAGCCTGAAGTCCAGCCTGAAACAGCTGGGACTGGAAGCTGTTGTGACTGCGGATGCGGACACCATCCGCAAAGCCGACCGGCTCATCCTGCCGGGCGTGGGCGCTTTTGCCGATGCCATGGCCAAGCTGGAGGCGACGGGCCTTGTACCGGTCATGAAAGAAGAAGCCGAAAGGAAGCCGCTGCTGGGCATCTGCCTTGGCATGCAGCTGCTGTTTGAAAAGAGCTACGAGTACGGTGAGCACGAAGGCCTTGGCTTTGTGAAGGGCGAGGTCTGCCCGCTGGAGCCAGACCTTGCGGACAAAACGCTCAAGGTGCCGCAGATCGGCTGGAACGCCTTGCACCTTGTAAAGGACGACCCGCTGTTCAAGTACATCCGTGAGGGCGAATACGTCTATTACGTCCACAGCTACTACGGCAAGAACTGTACGGAGAGTACACTGGCTGTGAGCGACTATTCCATTCCCGTCACCGGCGCGGTGCGGGCAGGCAGGGTGTACGGCACCCAGTTCCACCCGGAAAAGAGCGGGGATACCGGCCTGCGCATTCTGAAAGCATTTGCGGAATTGTAAGGAGAAAAATTATGCAGCTTTTTCCAGCCATTGACCTGCGGGGCGGCAAGGTGGTGCGCCTGACGCAGGGCGACTACAGCCGCATGACCGTCTACGGCGAGGATCCCTGTGCACAGGCGCGGGAGTTCCTTGCAGCGGGGGCCAAAAACCTGCACGTCGTCGATCTGGACGGCGCAAAGGACGGCACCCTTTCCAACTACGATACCATTGCCGCGCTGGCAAAACAGGGCGGCTTATACATTGAGGTGGGCGGCGGCATCCGCACCGAGGAGCGCATTGAAACATATCTTTCCCTCGGCGTGGGCCGCTGCATCCTTGGCAGCGTGGCGGTGACGGATTTTGCCTTTACCGCCCGGATGCTGAAAAAATACGGCGATAAAATTGCCGTGGGCGTGGACGCAAAGGACGGCTATGTGGCCATCCATGGCTGGAAGGAAGTGAGCGCCGAGCCGGGCGTGGACTTCTGCAGGCGGCTGGCAGATGCCGGATGCACCGCCATCATCTACACGGACATTGCCTGCGACGGTGCCATGAGGGGCACGAACCTCGGCCTGTACCGCACGCTTGCCAAAGAGGTGCCCGGCGTGGACTTTACGGCCAGCGGCGGCATCTCGTCCGAAGCAGAGCTTCTGGAACTGAAAAAAATGGGCACTGCCGCTGCCATTTTAGGCAAGAGCCTGTACACCGGCGCACTGGACCTTGCGCGCTGCGTGCAGCTGGTGCAGGAGTGAACGGAGGGGAAACGACATGATCACCAAACGCATTATTCCCTGCCTTGATGTGCGCAATGGCCGCGTGGTCAAGGGCACGAACTTTGAAGGCATCCGGGACGTGGCCGACCCGGTGGAGATGGCCCGCATGTACAACGCTGCCGGTGCCGACGAGCTGGTGTTCTACGATATCACCGCCAGCTTCGAGGGCCGGGCGCTGTTTACGGATATCCTGACCCGCGTCGCCAGCGAAATTTTTATCCCGCTCACGGTGGGCGGCGGCATCAATACGCTGGAAGACTTCGACCGGGTGCTCAAGTGCGGTGCGGACAAGGTCAGCGTCAACTCGGGCGCACTCAAAAATCCCGGCCTTATCCCGGCGGCAGCACAGCGCTACGGCAACCAGTGCGTGGTGCTCTCTGCCGATGTGAAGCGGGTGGACGGCCAGTTCCGGGTGTTCGCCAAGGGCGGGCGCGAGGACACCGGCCGGGATGCACTGGACTGGATCAGCTGGTGCGTGGACCACGGCGCAGGCGAGATCTGCCTGAACAGCATCGATACCGACGGCGTGCGCAGCGGATTCGACCTTGAGATGCTGGATGCAGTTGCGGCGCGGGTGAACGTGCCCATCATTGCCAGCGGCGGCGCAGGCAAAAAGGAAGACTTTCTGGAGCTGTTCCACCACAAGGGCATCGACGCAGGCCTTGCGGCGGGCATCTTCCACCAGAAGCTGCTGACCATCCGCGACCTGAAAGAATACCTCAACGCAAACGGCGTGGAGATGCGGCTGTAACGCCGGGGCATTTCTCCCCGGCGCAGGGAGAAGCCGTAACGCGAAACTGGATTTCCGCAAAAACAACCCGCAAACTCTTGCGTTTGTGCACCGAATACGCTAAACTAGTAATATCCCCATCCGGGGAGGGAGAACCGTTATGAATCTGAAATTTGATGAAAAGGGCCTGATCCCTGCCATCGTGCAGGACCACTACACCAAAGAGGTGCTCACCCTCGCATACATGAACGCCGAGACGCTGGCGCTCACCATTGCCGAGGGCCGCACTGTGTTCTGGAGCCGCAGCCGTCAGGAGATCTGGCGCAAGGGCGAGACCAGCGGCAATGTGCAGCGGGTGGTGTCCATCACCGCCGACTGCGACGCAGATGCGCTGGTGGTGGAAGTGGTCAAATCTGGCCCCGCCTGCCACACCGGTGCCGAGAGCTGCTTCTTCAACGAAGTATACGTCTCGCCGGAGCTGAAGCAGTTCAGCTGGCAGGGCCTGTACCAGCTCATCAAGGGCCGCAAGGATAGCCCCAAGGAGGGCAGCTACACCACCTACCTGTTTGAGAAGGGCAAGGAGAAGATCCTGAAAAAGGTGGGCGAAGAGTGCACCGAGGTCATCATTGCGGGCGAAAAAGAGGATAAGGAAGAGACCGTTTACGAGATCAGCGATCTTGCCTACCATGTTCTGGTGCTGATGGTCAGCGCCGGCATCACGGTGGAGGATGTGACCCGTGAACTGGAAAAACGTCACGTCATTGACCACAAGGTCAAACAGGAAAGGATGCAGTGAATTATCTATGGCAGATTATAAGAAGTCCAGTGTCCATTGTCACTCGACGATGTGCGACGGCAAAAACACCTTACAGGAGATGGCCTCCGCTGCGTGTGCGAAGGGGCTGACCACACTGGGCTTCACGGGCCATAGCTATACCCAGCGCGACCGTGAATACTGCATGAGCCCCAGCCGCACCGCCCAGTACAAGGCCACCATTGCCAAGCTCAAGACTGAGTACAAGGGCAAGGTGGATATCCTGTGCGGCATCGAGTGGGATATCCTGAGCGAGGACAAGCGCACCGGCTACGATTACTGGATCGGCAGCGCACACCACCTGTACGGCAAGAACACCGGCAAGTATTATGAGATCGATTTCCGCCCGCAGGACCTGTGGGACTGCATCAACGATGATTTTGACGCAGACCCCCTTGCCGCTGTGGAAGCCTACTTTGCCGAGGTGGAAAAGGTTGCTGCCCTCAAGCCGGATATTCTGGCCCACATCGACCTCATCAAGAAGCTGAATGCCAACGGTGAGTTCTTCGACGAAGAGTCGCCCCGCTACAAGGCCGCTGCCCTCAAGGCACTGCAGGCCGCAAAGGCAAACGACTGCCTGCTGGAAGTGAACACCGGCAGCGTGTACCGCGGCTACCGCAAGGACTTCTACCCCGGCCCGTGGCTGCTGGGCGAGTGGCAGAAGATGGGCGGCAAGGTCATCATCACCTCCGACGCCCACGATGTGGACAGCCTGACCTTCGGCTTCGACGAGGCTGCTGCCGCCGTCAAGGCCGCAGGCTTCAAGAGCGTGGAAGTGCTGACCGTCAACGGCTTCGAGACGCAGGAGCTGTAACGATCTGAAAATATTGAAAAGGGCTGTTGTACAGCGGAATCAACCTCTCCGTCAGCGCTGACGCGCTGCCTGAGAGGTTGTACCTGTACAGCAGCTCCTTTTTGTGACTATGGAGGAACGCTTATGACCCAGTCCCCCGCGAAAAAATCATTCTTCAACCGGAATGTCGATTTGATGAACGGCCCCATCTTCAAGAGCCTGTTCATCTTTATGCTGCCCATTCTGGTGTCGTGCCTCTTCCAGCAGCTCTATAATA
>ENA-OPCC01001324-OPCC01001324.1-human-gut-metagenome-genome-assembly--contig:-NODE-1324-length-10895-cov-2.934502_pt1 | contig 10895 bp, 7 predicted proteins | sample MGYA00241558_ERZ501467 | MGnify/ENA primary metagenome ERZ501467 (study PRJEB25962, sample SAMEA2042620) | human gut metagenome | biome: human gut; feature: human-associated habitat; material: faeces...
GACGGCCAGCGCCTGGGGTGCTGCCATGTTGATTCGCAATCAGGTGCTCGGACTTTGCTAATGATGCTCCGAGGCCATATTTGCAGCCTGCGGGCCGTCGAACCTCAGGACCTCGAACTGCTCTGCCGGTGGGAAAACGATCCTTCGTTGTGGACAGTCAGCGGTACGATCGAACCGTTCTCGCACTATTCGATCGAACAATTCATCCAGGAGCAGCAGGCTGGTATTTACCGATGCGGACAACTGCGGTTGATGATCGACGACACAGCGGGGGAAACGATCGGAGCCATCGACTTGTTCGATTTCGAGCCGCAGCACGAACGGGCAGGCGTCGGCATTCTGGTTTACGATCCGGCACAGCGCGGGAAAGGATACGGGGCAGAGGCATTGGCTTTGCTCGAAGAGTATGCCCGCACGGTACTCCGGCTGCGGCAACTGTGGTGCAACGTACTCGCGGACAACGTCCCCAGCCTGACTCTCTTCGAAAGAGCCGGATTCCGCCGGGTCGGGGTTAAAAAGGAGTGGATCCGTACCCCCGAAGGGTATAAGGACGAAGTATTGCTCCAAAAGCTGCTTTAGACAATTTGAAATACAAATCTGCCGGAATTTTCCTGCCCGATAAGTGATCGGCGACGGAGCATCCCGGTAGATTTTTTTTATCGTATCTCGGGAGGAAACTCGCATCTCCTCCTCCCGACATCCGGCTTTTTCAAGCACCCCTCGCACCGGTTACGCACCGCTGTCGTGCCGGGGCAATCCCGCCCCTGCCGAAGCTACTCTTCGTCCGGTAAATCGGCCGCCTGCAAAGTCCGGGCAGACTGTTGTTTCTTGGTCGGAATTCCCAGTTTGCGAAGCCGCTCCCCGCAGCGGACGATGTTGTCGTTACCGGTGCAAAGCCGCTTGTAGGCATCGTTGTACTTGTCCCGGGCGGCGTCGAGCGACTGTCCCACCCCTTCGAGCGAAGCGGTGAAAGCCACCAACTGCTCGTAGAGTTTCGTACCGTAAGTAACGATGTCGGCCGTATTCTTATTCTGTGCGTTCCGCTTCCAAAGATCGTCCACCAACTTCAGTAAAGCGAAAAGATTGGTCGGCGAAGAGATGATGACTTTCTTGTCGTAGGCATCGGCCCAGATGGAGCTGTCGTTTTGCAGCGCCGCCAGAAACGCCGGTTCGTTGGGAATGAACATAATGACGAAATCGGGCGAATCGAGCAATCGCTGGTACTCCTTGCGACCCAGTTCGACGACGTGCTGCCGCACCGACGCGACGTGCGACGCAAGATACTGGCGCCGGGTCGCCTCGTCCTCGGCCCCGACGTATCCGACGAATGCCGTGAGCGACACCTTCGAGTCGATGACGATCCGTTTGCCTTCGGGCAGATAAAGCACCACGTCGGGCCGCAGGTTGTTTCCCGCTTCGTCCTTGATATTGAGCTGCGTATCGTAATGTACGCCCCGGATCAGGTTCGAATTGTCGAGGATCGTTTCGAGGATCATCTCGCCCCAGTCGCCCTGCACTTTGGAATTGCCCTTGAGCGCGTTGGTCAGGTTGGTCGTTTCGGTGGTGATGCGGCGATTGAGTTCCATCAGGCGTTCAAGCTCGTTGCGCAACGCCCCCCGCTGTTCGTTCTCGGAGGAGTAGATCTTCTCGACCCGCTCGCGGAACTCCACGATGTTATCCCGGAAAGGTTTCAACAACACGTCGAGCGCTTCGCGGTTGGTCTCCTTGAAAGTGCGCGACTGTTCGCCCAGAATGTCATTGGCGAGGTTCTTGAATTGGGTCCGGAAAGTCTCCTCCATCTTTTCGCGTTCGGCACGTGCCTCGGCCATTCGCTGTTCGGCCGCCTCCAGACGGGCCTGCGCCAGCGTACTCCGCTCGACCAGGGTGCGGATTTCGATTTCGGCGGCAGCGGATTTCTCTTCGGACACCCGGCGCGACTCCTCGGCCAGGCGGCGAGCTTCGTCCGCAGCAGCCCGTTCGTCCGACAAACGGGCGTTATCCCGACGCAGGGAGAGCAAAAGCAAACCCAGCACGGCGCAAACGACGCCGAGCGACAATAAAACGACAACGATTCCGGTATTCATGACAGCAACAAAAATAACAAAAGATGCAAGCAATCGTACGGGCATGCACACAAAGATTGCCGAACCGCATCCAATCTTTAACAAAGATAAGAATAAGTCAAATGCAAAAGCAAATTTATTTACATTTTATAATAGAGGCAAAGAACCTAAAAAATATAATCTAATTTATTTTCGAAACAACATTGTAAAATCATTTTTTATCCATATATTTATTCTGAAATTATTCTTTAACCAAAAAAATGCTCTATGATGAACTTTGCTTCCATGAAGTTTTTCCTGGTAGGATTGACTTTGACAGCCATGCTCTCTGCATGTAGTGATGACGAAACATCAGACCTTATCCCCGAACCGAGCATCTCAATTTCTGCTTTAGAAAGTGAAATCGGGGCACTGAACTTCTCGATCAACGTGGAAAATGCCGAGCAATGCGCTTACGTCTGCATGAACGCGAACGAATCGCTCCCCACGACTGCTGATGAAATTTTCGCAACCGGAACGAGCATTAAACTCACGGACAAGAACAAACTTTCGATCCGAGTTCCCGTCGACAAGCAGATTACATATGCCGTTATCGCTGCAGCTGCGAACCAGACGGGCAAGACAATTTCCAACAAATTACAACTTACCCCGCTCAAAGACGAAGACCCAGGGACGGAAGATCCCGAACCGAAACCGGAGCAAATCGATATCACTTTTTCAACAGGAGAATTACTTTATCTGCCTAACGGCATGCTACTAATTAACCTGTTCGAAACGGACAACACAAGTGTTTATCAGACCCAAATCAAACTTGAAGGTATCGAAAACAACGGCGCCTAGAGAAACGGCAGCCGCCTGCTTGCAGAAGACCTTTATAAAACAGTATCCTCCTCTTATCTGATAGACATCGAAGGGAATAGCGACATTGACGACAACCTTCCTGCAGGGACATTGGTCAAAATTGAACGAGGCACGGCAAACACTGTAATTCTGACCATTACAGGCACATTATCCAAAAGCGAAACCAAGTTTACCGGTCGATTCTCCGGCATACTCTCGCACGAGATGGAGTTAAAGAACTATTCTCTCAACAATGTGGTATTCGACGAAACCGGAGGGGCCAAATGGAATGCCGAAAAGAAGACAATCGCCCTTCCGCTACGCAGTTCTGCTCACCCCGACCTGAAACAGTTCTCGCTGGTATTCCATTCCGAAACCGAAACGCTCGCAACGGGTAACTACCCAATCAGCGAAAATGGAGAAGCAGGAACCGTATCGTTGGCCAAAGCCTATTTCGCCAACGCTCCCGTTTACATCAACGGTACACTCGGCCCGTCGGAAATCGGCTACAAAACCGGCTCGATAAAAGTTGAAGTGAGTCCGGAAACCAACGAATACACGCTCACAATCGACGCCCGTGATTCATACGATATTATCTATCAGGAAAACGCGTCGGCACAAGTCGTTTACGGAAGCACGCTGACTGGGTCGTTCCAAGGTTCTATAGGGGAACAAGGAGGAGGCGAAGATCCCGAGGAGCCTCAATATAATGTATGGCAAGACACCTATTCAAATACTCCAGCCGTAGTTTCATACGGACTTACGTCAGATTTGGAAGGTTACGAGCGTTCCTATATTGGACGTATTGACCTTCAACCCGACACCGAAGGAGAAGCCAACATGCGCCTCTTCTTTATTAATCGTGCTCCGGATGCATCGGCCGCAGGCTTCGATCCCACACAGATCGAGTTCATTCCCGGCTACTCATACGCCACGCTCGGACAGGATTTGGACGATCCCATATTTCCGTATGTACTCATGGAAGGCGACCTGAATCTGTCTTATGACAGCGGAAGCCAAAAATGGACGCTCCACTACGAAGGCTTCTTCGTAGCTCCACTCGGACACAAAATCAAAGTAATAGCTGACTATGTCGGTCCGATGGACGGCTTCACTGCTTTGTAAACAGACACAAGTAATCTATATTTTCAGCCGTCTTCTTTAATGACGGCTGAAAATATTTCCAACAAAAAAACACCAAGCCATGAAACATATATCAAAAAACATAAAGCACAGACTTCTTTATATCAACATGCTATTCTTGTGCGGAATCCTGTCAGGCGCTTGCAACAAGGAAAATGAGCCGGACATAACTCCTCCATCCGAAGGAGAGCAATCCAATCCCGTCGAAATGACTTTCACATTCGATGTCCAAACCTTGAGTCCGAATGCAGCCGAGATTTCCATCACACCATCAGACAATACACAAACATGGTATTGGACTCGTGCTACCGACAAGGAATTTACAGACGCAAATAAAAATAAAGACGCTTTATTCAAAGATATGCTCGAAAGCGACATTGAGTACGGCATTCAGGAAGAAGGATTCGACCGAGCCGGTGCCGTAGCCGACATCACCCACACAGGACCATTCAACAACACGCTCCAAAGTCTTTTCGGATCGACGACCTACCATCTGTTGGCCGCTGCGATCGACAAGGAGGGTAACCCGCTTTCGGAAGTCTCCCAATACACATTCGAAAGCCAGAAGACTCCGGTATCCCTAAATACATTCTCAATCAAGATTCCCGACGAAGACGTCTCTTATGCATCAGCCAAAATCTCGATTACTCCCACCAATCAGGATCCCTACACTTGGTTTATAGCCGTTTCATCACAAGGGACTCCAGAGGAACTCGCCGACGCCTATATCGATGCGAACGGAATTCTGATGAACACAGGACTTTACGATATTTACACGGGATCGCAAATCCGCACAATAAACGCACTGGACCCAAACACGTCTTATTCCGTCGTGGTATTCGGTTACCAAGCCGGTCGTACAACCAGTGTTGAGTCGGCTTCGTTCCAGACTATTCCGGCTGGCGACCCCTCCGAAACAGTTTTTGAATTCAGCATCGATCCCGCTAAATTGACGGCCCGTAGCGCGGAAGTTTCCGTCACACCCAGCGACCCGAGCGTATTATACTGGTATGAGCTCTTACCTGCCGAAAAATACGCACAATACGGATCGAATGAAGAGACCGTACGCGCTTATCAGCAACAGATATTCACGACTTACGAGGAACAGGGCTACACGATCGGAGAGATCGTTCGCGGATTCTGTGCTCGTGGTGCGGTCACCATGTCTTTCGGCCCGGAAAGCCCTGCCGGACTCCTCTCTCCGGAAACGGAATATATCCCGTTCGCTGTCTGTATGAACTTCGATGGCACGCTGGCAGGTGAAGTCTTTGTCGGCGAGAAATTAACGACACCAAAAGCAACCGTTTCGTCCGCTTGGGCCAAAGCTTGGATGCGGGCTTATTACGACTGCGACCAACTGGCTCTACTCGATCCCGAATTAAGTTCATTAGCCGGCAAGAACCTGCTAGCCATAGACATCGAAATCAGCCATAGCTCCGACGCGGCCCACTGGTATTTCCTAGGTTTGTCGGCCGACTACACCGACAAAACCAAATATCCCGAAGAAGAGATGTTATCAGCTATTTTGACAAACGTCAGCACGGAAGCGACACTCAAAGACGAAACGTCCACACTGATTCTCTTCCCGGCCGACCAGCAAGGCACATTCCTCTCGATGGCCGAAGATGCCTCTGGTAACTATAGCGAAATAGAGAGAGTATTGATTGGGCCGCTCTCCAAGGAAGGTGCATCACCTATTCCTATGTCCAGTTCGATGTCGCTTTCGAACATGCAGACCAACATTCCTTTAACAAATGCATATTTCCGCACGGGTACCAACGTACAGACGGAATGGCCGGATTACATATATCGTCTTCAGAATACCGTCGAGCCGATATCGGTTCGTTAAAACCGGCGACAAGCATTGCAACAGAAAAAAGTATTTTTCGGAACGAGAAGAGAGAGGCAATGCCTCTCTCTTCTCGTTCCTGTTCAACAGAATCCCTGTAAAACCAGCATAACAACTAAAATAATTACAACAAGACTGTCCGTAATACAAAGCATAAACAGACCGGAAATATTACAACGCCAAACAACTACAAATAAATTCCCCTGCCCGACATCCTCATTCTATTTCGAATTTACTATCTTTGCCAAAAATAACAAGGTATTTTGGGTAAACTCTACTCCAAAATTGTCTTTGTTTCTATTATTCAGTTTTAAGAATCTAAAACCATGCAACGAATCATATCCCCCTCGATGCTGTCGGCCGATTTCGGCCACCTGGAACGCGATACGCAGATGATCGACCGAAGCGCCGCCGAATGGGTGCATATCGACGTCATGGACGGCGTATTCGTCCCTAATATCTCGTTCGGATTCCCGGTGATGAAAGCCATCCGCAAGGCCACGTCCAAACTGCTGGACGTACATCTGATGATCGTCGAACCCGAAAAATACGTCACCCGCTTCGCCGAGGCAGGCGCCGGAATCGTCACCTTCCACTACGAAGCCACGCTCAATCCCAAAGGGTGCATCGACCTGATCCACCGCGCTGGCGCCAAAGCGGGCGTTTCGATCAAGCCCGCCACGTCGGTCGAAGTGCTGCGCGACATCGTACCCCTGATCGACCTGGTGCTCGTCATGAGCGTCGAGCCGGGTTTCGGCGGACAGTCTTTCATGCCCGACTCGCTGGAGAAAATCCGGGAACTGCGTGCCATGATCGACGAAACGGAATCTACCGCAGTGATCGAAGTCGATGGCGGCATCTCTGCCCATAACTCGCGCCTGCTCTTCGACGCCGGAGCCGACGCTCTGGTCGCCGGCAGCGCCGTCTTCGGCGCCCCGGACCCGCAGGCGGAGATCGAGAGAATGTTGCAGAGCTAACCTCCGACTCCTTTCACCCAAGCACCTACTTCCGGCAAGCCGGGCGTTCCGCACGCACGGAAAATCGCAGAAAACGAAACCATGATCTCTTTAGACAACCTCACCGTCAGCTATGGCGGCTGGGCGCTTTTTGACAACATATCCCTGCTCATCAACCCCAAGGACCGCATCGGCCTGGTCGGTAAGAACGGCGCCGGTAAAACGACTCTGCTGCGTCTGATCGTGGGCGAACAGCAGCCCACCTCGGGTTCGATCTCCTACAACGGCGAATGCACGATCGGCTGCCTCCCGCAGCAGATGCGCGTAGCGGACACTACGACACTCGTCGAAGAGACGGCCAAAGCCTTCGACGAAGTGCTGAAGCTCGAAGCCGAAATCGCCCGCCTCACCCGCGAAATCGCCGAGCGCACCGACTACGAATCGTCCGACTACGAATCGCTGCTCCACCGGCTGAACGAAGCGACCGACCATTATCACATCCTGGGCGGCGATACCCGCGAAGCGGACATCGAGAAGACGCTGCTCGGTCTGGGATTCAAGCGTAGCGACTTCCAGCGTGCCACGAGCGAATTTTCGGGCGGCTGGCGCATGCGCATCGAGCTGGCGAAACTGCTGCTGCGCCGGCCCTCGATTTTCCTGCTGGACGAGCCGACCAACCACCTGGACATCGAGTCCATCCAATGGCTGGAAGACTTCCTTATCAACAACGGGAAAGCCGTTATCGTCATCAGCCACGACCGCAAATTCGTGGATAACATCACGACCCGCACCATTGAGGCAACCATGGGACGCATCTACGATTACAAAGTAAACTACTCCAAATACCTGGAACTCCGCAAAGAACGCCGCGAACAGCAGCAAAAGGCTTATGACGAGCAACAGAAGTTCATCGCCGAAACCAAAGAATTCATCGAGCGTTTCAAAGGGACCTATTCCAAAACCCTGCAAGTGCAAAGCCGTGTCAAGATGTTGGAGAAACTGGTACTGCTGGAAGTAGATGAAGAAGATACCTCAGCCTTGCGGCTGAAGTTCCCGCCCTCTCCGCGTTCCGGCAATTATCCGGTCATTATGGAGAATGTAGGAAAGACATACGGAGAGCACGTCGTGTTCAAAAATGCCAATCTCACCATAGAGAGAGGCGACAAAGTGGCTTTCGTAGGCAAGAACGGCGAAGGTAAGTCCACGCTGGTAAAGTGCATCATGGGAGAACTGGAACACGAAGGAACGCTTACCATCGGTCATAATGTACAGATAGGTTATTTCGCCCAAAACCAGGCATCCTTGCTGGATGAGAACCTGACCGTATTCCAAACCATCGACGACGTGGCCAAAGGCGAAATACGCAACAAGATACGCGACTTGCTGGGGGCTTTCATGTTCGGCGGTCCGGAAGAGTCCATGAAGAAAGTAAAAGTGCTGTCCGGCGGCGAACGTACACGACTGGCCATGATTAAGCTGCTGCTGGAACCCGTAAACTTGTTGATTCTGGATGAGCCTACCAACCACCTGGACATGAAAACCAAAGATATTCTGAAACAGGCTCTCATGGATTTCGACGGCACTCTGATACTCGTAAGCCACGACCGTGACTTCCTGGACGGGCTGGTGAGCAAAGTTTATGAGTTCGGCAACAAACGGGTAACCGAGCATTTGAGCGGTATCTATGAATTCCTTGAAAAGAAGAAAATGGATTCGCTTCGCGAACTGGAACGGTAAACTTTCATTAACTAACTTCCCGCAACAAATAAATTGCTCCTGTTGTTTCATTTCCATAAATCCTTAACTACGAATTAAATGAAACAATATGACGCTATCATCATAGGGTTCGGCAAAGGCGGGAAACTGCTGGCAGCCGAACTTGCCAACCGTAACTGGAAAGTGGCAATCATTGAACGTTCCCCGCAGATGTACGGGGGGACATGTGTAAACGCAGGGTGCATTCCCACCAAGACGCTTATTCACGAATCGGAACAGGCCGAACGGCTCTACCGGGACGATTACAGCAATCAGGCCAAGTACTATGCGCTCGCCGTCGGGCGAAAAAACAAGCTCGTGTCATTCTTGCGGGACAAGAATTACGAACATATAAAAGCCCATCCCAACATTACCTTGTATGACGGTACGGCATCCTTTGCGTCCAACGATACGGTAAAGGTCGTTTCCCGGGATAAAAAGGAAATTCTCCTCAAAGGGAAAGAAGTCTTTATCAATACCGGGTCTACCCCTATCCTGCCCGATGTGGAAGGCATCAACGGAAGTAAGCACGTGTTCACCAGCGAAACGCTGCTCCGGCAGAGCAAGCTTCCCCATCGCCTGCTCATTCTCGGCGCCGGAGCCATCGGAATGGAGCTCGCCACCATGTATGCGGGCTTTGGAAGCCAAGTCACGCTATTGGAATCGGGCAGCCGCTTCATGCCCAAATCAGACCGGGACATCGCGGAGTCCATGCTGGAATCTCTGAAAAGGAAAGGCATCGAGATACGTTTGAACGCCTATGCCCTGTCCGTATACGATACCGCCGACGGCGTGACACTGACCTATACGGACAATGCCGACGGTACTCCCTACTTTTTGGAAGGAGACGCCCTGCTACTTGCCACCGGGCGCAGGCCAATGACCGACGAGCTCAATCTGCACGCGGCCGGCATACGCACCGACGCTCAGGGAGCCGTCATTGTCAACGGGCATCTTCAAACTTCTTCCCCGCACATATGGGCCATGGGAGACGTAAGAGGCGGCGCTTTGTACGACTATTTATCCATCGATGACTTCCGCGTTATCGCCAACCAATTGTTCGGCAACAAGAAGCGAAATACCGATGACAGGGTTCCGGTGCCCTATGTAATTTTTACAGACCCGCCGCTGGCGCATATCGGCCTGACCGAAGAAGAAGCCGTGAAACGCGGTTATTCGCTCCAAGTGTCCCGGCTACCTGCCGCCGCCATACCGCGCGCCCGTACATTGCAGCACATAGACGGTATGATGAAAGCCATCGTCAACGCGCATACGGGGCGCATAATAGGCTGTACCCTGTTTTGCGTCGATGCGCCCGAAGTCATCAACCTGGTATCGCTGGCCATGAAGAACGACTTGCATTACAGCGCCCTGCGTGATTTCATCTTTACGCATCCCAGCATGAGCGAAGGATTAAATGACTTATTCAAGGCTTTTTAGCATCTTGCGTTTGGCAGTTAAATGATTAACTTCTATCTTTGCGGCTAATCAAAGAGAGAAGAATGAAAACGAAAAGGTACATCGCATATTTCCTGTTCTTCATCAGCATGATTATGCTGATAGTACCTGTCATTCCCCATCATCACCACGAAGACGGCGCAATCTGTATGAAAAACGACCTGCCGTCCGACGGATGCTGTCATCATCAGGGTCCTTGCAACGAGCATTGTTGCTGCGACACCGGCTGCATGACCACTCATTTCTACCAACAGACGCCCAGCTCGGACAACAGTAACTTACAGCCCTGTTTCGTGTGGGTACATACTTTATTCTCCGAACCGTTGCTCAAACTCCTGACTTTACCCGAAGAAACAGGTATAAGGCAAGAGTTCGTCTACTTGGAATCTCTTCATGGCACGTTCATTACACGTGCCACAGGGCTTCGTGCGCCACCTTTTGTTCTTGCCTGACCGACAGCCACCGAAAGCGGCCATGCTGCCGGCACCGGAATGTATGCAACTCGGTTGCACCGTCCATTCCCTAATTTTGCAATCCGAAACAAGTTAAGAACAAAAACAATTATCATGAAGAAGTTTATATTCATGGGAGTTATAGGATTATTCCTGTTAGGCTCCTGTAACAGCAAGTCCGGTGAAGGACATAATCACGAAACGGAAGAACACGCTCATGCGGGACATGACCACGAAGGGCACGACCATGCGAACGAAGGCGCCGGCCATAAGCATGACGACGGACATGACCACGGTGCGGAAGCCGCCGCGCACAGTGACGAAATCATATTGCCGCCGGCCAAAGCGCAGGCTGCCGGAGTAGAGGCGGACATCATCG
>ENA-OPCC01001332-OPCC01001332.1-human-gut-metagenome-genome-assembly--contig:-NODE-1332-length-10812-cov-3.260946_pt1 | contig 10812 bp, 11 predicted proteins | sample MGYA00241558_ERZ501467 | MGnify/ENA primary metagenome ERZ501467 (study PRJEB25962, sample SAMEA2042620) | human gut metagenome | biome: human gut; feature: human-associated habitat; material: faeces...
ACAGCCCGCCAAAGGGCTTTTTCCACTCGTTGGGGCTGAGCCAGCAGCGGCCTATGGTGCTGAGCCACGCGGAGCACAGGCATTCCAGAATGCACCGCACAAAGCCGCCCAGACCGGAAGCTGCGCCCAGCGCGATCTGTGCACCCGCTGCGGCCAGAAAACATACTGCACCGACAAAAGCCAGAATACCGGCCAGCGGCCTGCGGCTACGCACCGCTTCCGAGCGGGAAGGCTGTGTACGGCCCACAAGCACTGCAGCCAGCACCACGATACCCAGTGCCAGATAGCGCCACCACACCGAGCCGACCACGCACAAACCGGTGACGGCATCGGTGCCAAAGGCAAGGTCTGCCGCGCGCAGCACGCCCAGCAGAATGCTCAGGATAAAAACGAACAAAACAGAAGGATTCATCAGCGTTCCTCGATCGGCTTATATTTCTGGCGCACGCCCAGATACTTGTAAGCGGGACGAATGATACGGTTGGCGAATACCACCTCTTCCACGCGGTGTGCACACCAGCCGGGCACACGGGCAATGGCGAACAGCGGGGTGTAAATATCCTCGGAGATGCCCAGCATATTGTAGATCAATCCGCTGAACAGGTCCACGTTGGCGCACACCGGCTTGGTGCTGCCCTTTTCCTCGGCAAAGATGCCGGGGGCCAGCCGTTCGATGCTGCACAGCATATTATACTCTTCCTCAAAGCCTTTGTCGTAGGCCAGATGGCGGGCGCGCTGCTTCAGGATCACCTCACGAGGGTCGCTGATGGTGTACACCGCGTGGCCCATGCCGTAGATCAGGCCGGAGCCATCGCCCGCCTGCTTGCGCAGGATGCGGCGCAGATACTCGCGCACCTCATCGTCGTCCTCGGGGTTTTCCACATGCTTGAGGATATCCTTCAGCTGACGGTTCACCATCAGGTTGGCACCGCCGTGCTTGGGGCCCTTCAGTGCACCGATGGCCGCCGCGATCGCGGAGTAGGTATCGGTGCCGGAGGAGGACAGCACACGGGTGGTAAAGGTGGAGCAGTTGCCGCCGCCGTGGTCGGCGTGCACCAGCAGGCACATATCCAGCAGCTTTGCTTCCTCGTGGGTGAACTTCTGGTCCGGACGGTAGGTGCTGAGGATGTGCTCTGCCGTGCTCTGGCCGGGCTTGGGCAGGTGGAAGAACATGCTCTGCTTATCGTAGTAGCGGCGTTTCATCTGGTAAGCGTTCACCATCATGGTGGGCATGCTGGCGATCAGATTGATGCTCTGGCTCAGGATGTTCTCCAGACTCAGATCCTCGGCGTGCTCATCGTAAGAGTAAAGGCCCAGCACGCAGCGCTGCAGCTTATTCATGATATTGGGCGAGGGGGCGTTCATGGTGTCCATGAAGCCTTCCGGCAGGGCGCGGTGCTCTGCCAGGATCTCACAGAAATCGTCCAGCTGCTCCCGGTTGGGCAGACTGCCGAACAGCAGCAGCCAGATCACCTCTTCAAACACAAAGCGGTCATTGCGGTAGGCCTCGTCCACGATCTCGTTGATGTTCACACCGCGGTAGATCAGCTTGCCGGGAGTGGGGATCACATGGCCTTCCTGATCCTTTTTATAGCCCACAACGTCGCAGACGTTGGTCAGGCCGGCCAGCACACCAGTGCCATCCGGGTTGCGCAGGCCGCGCTTGACCCCCAGACGTTCGCTCGTCTCCGGATCGATGTAGTTGTTGGCAACATATTCCTCACACAAAGTCCGCATTGTGTTCGGGTCCAGCGTTGCCACCTCCGAATGTGCAAAATTCATAAGGGGAATTCTCCTTTCATCCTATTTATATACTTTCCCGCCCACCCTCAATGATGGGTATAATGCTATATTATCGCTTTTGACGAGTAAATTCAAGCATCAACTGCACCGTTCAGCGTACAAAAAGCCGGTTTGGTGCTTTTTTGCGCTTGCACCACAAAAGGCTTTTTCCCTGTTTCGCATCTTTTTTCAGGGTATATCCGGTATTCTGATTAAAAAAACACCGCTGTCGGAGGGTTTGGGACTATGAAAAAGTTTTTTCTGCCAATCTTTGCGGTCCTGCTGGTGCTGGGCAGCATTCTGCCGCTGGCTGCCTACCGGATCACACGCGCCGTGCTCAGTGGGGCAGAGCCCGCATCTTCTGCCGTATCTTCGCCTGCAGCATCTGCGCAGCCGCCAAGTGCCGTGCCTTCTGCGGATGCCGAGACCTTTCTGGTGGAGGATCAGGCCACCGGACAGGTGTTGGAGCTTTCCCGTCAGGAATACGTTCTGGGTGCTGTCGCCGCCGAGATGCCGGTGAGCTGGCCGGACGAAGCGCTCAAGGCACAGGCCGTTGCCGCCCACAGCTATGCGCTCTACTGCCGGGATCACACCACCCTGCAAAGCGGCGCCTGGCTCACTGCCGACCCAGCCCGGCGGCAGGGCTGCCTGACCGAGCCGGTGCTGCGCAGCTACTGGGGCACCGCCTACGAGCAGAATTACGCCCGCCTCGCCGCCCTTGTGGACGAGGTCTTGGATGAGATACTTTATTATGAGAATGTTCCTGCCTGCGCCAGCTACTTTGCCATTTCCAATGGGCAGACCGAGGCCAGCGAAAATGTATGGGGTTCCGCCCTGCCCTACCTCATTTCAGTGGACAGCAGCACCGACCGTTCCGCTGACAACTACGAATACACCGTCACCTTTTCCGCAGAACAGTTGCAGCAGGCCCTCGCAGGCCTTGGCATTTCTGCCGATCTCGCCGCGTCGGAGGGCTGGTTCGGCCCGGCAGCGCTGACCAGCGCCGGATACACAAAAACCGTCACGGTCTGCGGGCAGACCGTTTCCGGCACGACCCTGCGCCGGGCGCTGGGCCTGCGCAGCACATGCTTTACGGTACAGTACCAGAGCGGGAATTTCAGCTTTACCACCCGGGGTTACGGCCACGGTGTGGGCCTGAGCCAGTGGGGCACAAAGGCCATGGCGGAGCAGGGCAAGAGCTATGCCGATATTCTGGCACACTACTACCCCGGCACGCAGCTGCAAGAATGAAAAAGCGGCCCGCACCGCAAAGGCACAGACCGCTTTTCTATTCACTCTTTTTCTTATACCCGCACCATATCCGGGGTGATCTCGGCCAGAGAATGCGCACCGCACATCTGCATGGTGTCAGCCAGCTCACCGGCCAGCTTATCAATGTAGCACTTCACACCTTCCTCGCCGCCGCCATACACAGCCGTGACGAACGGGCGGCAGATCAGCACGCCGTCTGCACCCAGTGCCAGTGCTTTGAACACATCCACACCGGTGCGGATGCCGCCGTCCACCAGGATCTTCACGCCGGTGCCCTTGAGGGCTGCTGCGATCTCCGGCAGCACCTCGGCAGTGGCCGGGCACTGATCCAGCACGCGGCCGCCGTGGTTGGACACCACGATAGCAGCCGCGCCGGCTTCCTTTGCCTTCAGTGCGCCCTTAACGGTCATAACGCCCTTGACGATGAAGGGGCGCTCGGCCAGCTTGACGATCTCGGCAAGCTCTGCCACGCTCTTGCTGCCTGCGGGCGGAGTCATGTTCTTCAGGAAGGGCAGACCAGCTGCATCCACATCCATGGCCACGGCAAAGCAGCCGCTGGCCTTGGCCTCGGCCATCTTTTCCTTAATGGTATCAATGTTCCAGGGCTTGATGGTGGGCACGCCGCAGCCGTTTGCTGCGCCAATGGCCTTGGTGGCCATCTCCATAACGGTGGGGTTGATGCCGTCGCCGGTAAAGGCAGCGATGCCGTTCTCTGCACAGGCGCGCACCAGCACATCATTATAGGTCATATCGGTATAGGCTTCGGAGTAGTGCAGGTTCACAGCACCCACCGGGCCTGCAAAGAACGGGTACTTGAAGCTCTTGCCAAACAGCTCAATATGGGTGTCCGGGGTGCCGCCCTCGCACAGGGTGTCCATGTTCACGCGGATCTCAGCCCACTTATTATAATTGCGGATGGCCGTATCGCCCACGCCCTTGGCACCGGGGCCGGGGATCTGGTTTTTGCAGGCCACGCCGTTGCACACCGGGCAGGCCTTGCAGTATTTTCCGATGCACTCACGCGCATTCGCCAGCACTTCAGGATAAGTCATAATAAAATATCCTCCTTTTATTCCTTTTCTGCAGGGCAAACTCTCTCCGCAGCACTCTCTGCCCCCATCATAGCCCGGTTTTCAGTCGTCGTCAAGGGTTTTGCACGGTTTTCAGTGCAAAGTTCGGAGGCCAGAAACGCAGGCACGTGCTTTTTGAAAAAATACAATTTTTTTCAAAAAAATCCTTGACAAAAGTGCTTCTTTCAGGTATTATAGTGGAGCGCTGAGGGCCACGGCCCGAAACGCAGAACCGAATATGGAAAGATGGCTGAGTTGGTCTAAGGCGCACGACTGGAAATCGTGTAACGTGTCAAAAGCGTTCTGGGGTTCGAATCCCCATCTTTCCGCCAGAAATCCGAAACCTTACGGTTTCGGATTTTTTGTTTTTTTCAGCGCTTCTCTGTTCCTCCTTGACTTTTGTCCGCCGTTCCGCTATGCTGAATAAAACATCTGAGGGAGGATTTTTTATGGCATCTTCCAAACGGAAAAAGCACGGCGCGGGCTATGTGGTCCTGATCGCAGTGCTCATTCTTGTACTGCTTGCAGCCGTGGCCGCTGCAACCGGGTACAGTCTGGTAGCCCGCCGGGTGAAAGCGCTGCAGGCAGGCGCGGCCTTTACCTTTGATTATGAGATCACATCCACAGTCGATTCCCCTGCCCTTTACACCATCCTGCAAAAGACAGGCTCCACCAAGGGCACCGTCAACGGCCTGTATGCACCGGACGCACTGCAGCTGAGCATCTCGGCCCCGGATGCCGTTATCCCGGCAGACCCGCTCACCCGGGTGTATATCAGCAGCAGCGAGACCTTATACGATGTCGGGCAGCTGTACAAAAATATCCGCTCTTCCATCACCGGCAGCTACCCGCTGGCGAGCCTTCTGCTGCCGGACTGGAGCCTTGGCAGTTATATCTCGCAGGCCCAGCTGGCAAGCCTGCTGGGTGTGGACACCACAGCCACCAGCCTGCAGGACATGACCGAGTTTGAGCTGCCGCAGAAAAAGCTGCAGCGCGTACAGCCGGAAAACGCAAAGGATGGCTACCTTTATTTTCAGCTGGATACCGGTGATGCCAGCGCCAATGCACCGGTACTTGTTATCGGGCTGGAAAAGAGCAGATTCTTTGCGGATGCCATCCCGGTGCACATCCTGCTCACCATCCCGGAACACGGGGTCAGCATCCAGCTCACTGGCACCGTGAGTGCCCAGACCGTGGTACTCACTGCGCCCACATCCCGCATGAAGGACGAAGACATCCAGACACTGGTGCAGATCCGCGATACCATCCAGAGCGTGCTGCAGTTCGTGCAGACCGCTGCCAACAGCGTACAGAACGCGGGCTGATCTTTCCGCAAACATCAAAAGCCAGAAACGGCAGCAGTCGTTTCTGGCTTTTGTTCTGTCATTTTACCGGTCGAGGATGCGGCCATCGGTGGAGAAGGTGACTACATTCCACGGGATGAACTTGCCGCTGTTCTTCAGAGCAGTGATGGCAGCGTGCTCCAGCCCGCCGCAGCAGGGCACCTCCATGCGCAGCACGGTCACGCTCTTGATATCATTGCTGCGGATGATCTCGGTCAGCTTTTCGCTGTAATCCACAGCATCCAGCTTCGGGCAGCCGATGATGGTCACATGGCCCCTCATGAACTCCTCGTGGATATTGGCGTAGGCATAGGCGGTGCAGTCGGCGGCGATCAGCAGCTTGGCACCGTCAAAGTAGGGCGCGTTCACCGGCACCAGCTTGATCTGGCAAGGCCACTGTGCCAGCTGGGACTGCATGGGCACTGCGGCTGCGGCAGGTGCGGTCTGCTCACGGTGGAACTGTTTCATCATGCTGCCCGGGCAGCCATGGAACGCCGGTGCAGCGGGCTGCGCCTGCTGCTGGGCGGCAGCGGCCTTTTTCTGCTTGTTTTCCAGCACAGCCTGCTCGTCATAAGCGGCGGCTTCGCGCTCGGTAAAGGTGATGGCACCGGTGGGGCATCCGGGCAGGCAGTCGCCAAAGCCGTCGCAGTAGTCGTCCCGCATCAGCTTAGCCTTGCCGTTCACAAGGCCGATGGCACCCTCATGGCAGGCGGTGACGCAGGCACCGCAGCCGTTGCATTTTTCTTCGTCTATATGAATGATTTTGCGGATCATGGAAAAATCCTCCTTGCTTTGATGTTCTGAGTATACTATAATCAGACCGTGCTTTCGGTTGTTATAACCACAGAAAGAGGATTTTTATGAAAAAGATCGCGTCGCCCCTATTTCAGGATCTTTCAGAAGCCGAGCTGGATACCCTTGCCGCTGCCGGGCACCTGCGCACCCGGCAGTTTGCAAAGCACGAGGTCATCTTCCACGCCGGAAGCTGCGTGCGGGAGATCGGCATTGTGCTGCGTGGTTCCGTGCACATTGAAAATCTGGATCTCTGGGGCACCAAAAGCATCCTGAGCAGCGTAGGTGCCGGGCAGGCCTTTGCCGAGACCTACGCCTTTTGCGGCGAGGCCTTGATGGTGGATGCTGTTGCGGCCGAACATTGCGAAATACTGTTCCTGCACACTGCCACCCTTACCGATGCGCGGATCGAGCCAGCGCTGAAAGACAAGCTGCTGCACCGCCTGCTGGCGGTGTCCATGCGCAAGAACCTCAGCCTTTCGCAGCGCATCTTCTGCACAACGCCCAAGACTGTGCGCGGACGGCTGCTGACCTATTTTTCCGCACAGGCAGCACGCTGCGGCAGGATGGAGTTCGAGGCGCCCTTCAACCGCCAGCAGATGGCCGACTACCTCAATCTGGACCGCAGCGCCCTCTCCAAAGAGCTGTGCAAAATGCGGGACGAAGGTTTGCTGGAATTTGATAAAAACCGCTTTGTTTTAAAGCAGCTTCCAGAATAACCAAAAGCGCCCGCCGGGCAGGGCTGAACCTCCGGCGGGCGCTTTCATTTTAACAGGTCAATAGAACGAGATCAGACCGTCTCCTTCTTCTTGCGGGGTGCGCACTTGCGCTTGGGCTTCTCCGCAGCGGGCTTTTCCTCTGCAGGTACTTCTGCCTTTGCAAGCTCTGCTTTTTCGGCAGCCTTGGCGGCGGTCTTTTTTGCGGCGGTCTTACGGGCAGGCTTTGCGGGCTTTTCTGCCGGTGCTTTGGTCTCTGTCTTCCCCTCTTCTGCCTTGGCGGCAGCCGCCTTTTTGGTGGTGCGGGGCTTGCGGGCCGCAGTCTTCTTGGCCGGTGCCTTTTCTGCAGCGGGTGCAGCTTCAGCGGCAGCCTCCACAGCAGGTTCCTCGGCCTTCTTTGCGGCACGCTTTGCGCGCTCCTTCACCTCGGCAATGGTCCACAGCTGGTCATCTGCGCCGGACACCTCCTGCCAGATCTGCAGCACAGTGCCAACCGCAGCGCCCATGCCAACGGTGTCCACGCACTTGCCGCCGGCCCAGGAAGAGCGCAGGCGCACAGTTCCTTCCGGGGTGGGCTGAACGGTCCACATCTGAGAGGTACCGCCCACATCCTCCCACAGGTGCAGCCAGGTGCCGTTGGCGGTGCCGGTCATGGTCAGGTCCAGCAGCTTGCCGGATGCGCGGTTGCGGATGCGGTAAACGCCGTCACCCACGCGGATAAAGCTCCACTCCTGCTCAGGCTTATGCTCGTACTTGCCCAGACGGATGTTGCCGCCGTCCTTGACGCTCTCCACAGCCTGAATAACGCTGCCGGTCTTGGCGGCGATGGTGTAGAAGCGGTCTGCTTCAATGATAGTCTGTGCCACAGATTTCATAAGATTTCCCTCCGTATCCCGGGGCAGGATCTCCCCGGAACTCTTCTCTGCGCTGTTTTTTGTCTTCGCGCTTTTGTTTCTTTCCATAAATTATACCACTTGACGTGATTTTCTACAAGCAATTCGACCTTTCTTTGGCAAATTTGCCAAAAGGCATTCCATTTTCTCCTGCTTTTGCACTCAATACCCTAACTTTTTGCAACGGAGCCGACCGCCGCTGGTGCAGTGCCACCATCTCGACATTTCCCCCGATCTGCGCTATACTTATTATATATCTGCATTTTACCCGTTCTTTGCGCAAAGAGCGGTATTTTCTTTGATTTCCGAAAGTGAGGTATCACTTCATGCCGTCTTCCCCCCGCACCGCATCCGACGCCGCCGAGCTGGAGCGCAAGATGCGCACCCAGACCTTCGATCTGAACGACTATCTCAAGCAGATGCAGCAGATGAAGAAGATGGGCGGCTTAAGCAGTATTCTCAGCATGCTTCCGGGCATGGGGTTACCTGCGGATTTAGAAATTGATGACAATGCCCTCAAAGGAACGGAGGCAATTATTTACTCCATGACAATTGAGGAGCGGACGAATCCGGGAATCATTAATCCATCGAGAAAACGCCGCATCGCAAAAGGTGCCGGTGTAGACATCAGCGAGGTAAACCGTCTGGTAAAACAGTTTGAGCAGGCACGCAAGATGATGAAACAGATGCCCGGTATGATGGGCGGAAAGAAGGGACGCCGTGGAGGCGGTGGTCTTGGAGGATTATTCAAAGGACTTCCGTTTTAATGAATTTCATTAAAGAATTTCATGTTTTGTTAACAAAAGTATTTATTTTACTTTTGATATATATTATTCAATAAACCTATGAGGAGGTGAAACAAAATGGCAGTAAAGATCAGATTAAGAAGAATGGGACAGAAGAAAGCTCCTTTCTATAGAATCGTAGTTGCAGACTCTAGATCACCAAGAGATGGAAGATGCATCGAGGAGATCGGAACATACGATCCAACGAAAGATCCAAGCGAGTATCATGTAAATGAGGAATTAGCTAAGAAATGGTTATCAAACGGCGCACAGCCAACTGAGACAGTAGCTAGAATCTTCAAGAGTGCTGGTATCGAGAAATAGGATAAAGAGGTGGCGTAATGAAAGAATTAGTTGAAGTAATTGCAAAATCTTTAGTTGATTATCCGGATGAGGTTAATGTAACTGAGACCGAAAACGAGAAAGCAATTGTTTTGGAATTACGTGTTGCACAGTCTGACATGGGCAAAGTGATCGGCAAGCAGGGACGTATTGCTAAGGCTATTCGTTCAGTTGTTAAGGCCGCAGCCTCTAAAGAAGACAAAAAGGTTATTGTTGAGATAGTACAATAACATAAAGGCATCTCTTATGAGATGCCTGTTTTTTTATAATTAACAGTAACTATTCAAGATGGAGACAGAGAATGGAAAATTTACTACAGGTAGGTGTGATTACGAGCACACACGGCATTCGCGGTGAGGTAAAGGTGTTCCCAACCACTGACGATGCAGCTCGTTTTAAAAAGCTTAAAAATGTCATTCTGGATAATGGCAAAGAGCGCAGGAATTTGGAAATAACTTCTGTCAAATTTTTCAAGAACCAGGTTATCTTGAAATTTAAGGGCATAGATGACATAAATGATGTGGAAAAATATAAAAAGGCACCTCTTTTTGTGACAAGGGAAAATGCGGTGCCACTTGAGGAAAATGAGTACTTTATAGCTGATCTTATCGGGCTTTCCGTTACATCAGACGAAGGAGAGGAGCTTGGAGTTATAGATGATGTGCTCCAGACAGGTGCCAATGATGTGTATGTTGTTAAGAAAGCTGGGGCAAATGATCTGCTGATTCCGGCAATAAAGGACTGTATACTGGATGTTGATGTGGAAAATGGCATGATGAAGGTACATCTGCTGGCAGGTTTGAGATAGCTACATCTCAAACTGCAAAACCGTAAAATGAGATATAAAATTGAACAAAATCATACATTTTAAATCGTAAAACAGTAAAACAGGATGATAACAGGAGATATAGGAAATGAGATTTCATGTGCTGACCTTATTCCCGCAGATGATAGAACAGGGACTGTCAGAGAGTATCACAGGCAGAGCTTTAAAACAGAATATTATATCACTCAATACTGTAAATATCAGGGATTTTGCGCACAATAAGCACAATAAGGTTGATGATTACACATATGGTGGCGGTGCGGGGATGCTTATGCAGGCAGAGCCGGTGTATCAGGCTGTGCGAAGTGTGGTGAGTCAGATCAATAAATGTAATCAGGGTGATTTAATTGATAATTCTGCGGACGATATTGCAGATGAACATATTTCATATAAGAATACAGCAGAAGAAATAAAAAATCACAATGCGCGTCTGATTTATGTTACTCCACAGGGCAGCGTGTTCAACCAGCAGATGGCAGCAGAATTTGCAAAGTGTGATGACCTCATTTTTCTATGTGGACACTATGAAGGTATTGATGAGCGTGTGCTGGAGGAGACGGTAACGGATTATGTCTCTATCGGCGATTATGTTCTAACGGGCGGTGAGCTGCCGTCGATGGTGATGATAGATGCGATTTCACGTCTGGTTCCTGGGGTGCTGCACAATGACATTTCGGCAGAGACAGAGTCGTTTCATGGCAATCTGCTCGAATACCCTCAGTACTCACGTCCTGTTGAGTGGCATGACAAAAAGGTGCCTGAGGTACTCATGTCAGGCAATCAGAAGAAGATAGATGCATGGCGCCTTGAAAAGTCTATTGAGCGCACAAAGGAGCGCAGACCGGATTTGTATGCCGGGTTTAAAAGACTTGATAAATGCAGAGAGTTTCTTATGAAAAATAAACTGCTTCATATTGATATGATAGAGCTTATAAACAGGGGCTGCGCCGAGATACTGTTTGAGGCAGATGGCGAATATCTGCTTCGGGAC
>ENA-OPCC01001334-OPCC01001334.1-human-gut-metagenome-genome-assembly--contig:-NODE-1334-length-10801-cov-4.611204_pt1 | contig 10801 bp, 5 predicted proteins | sample MGYA00241558_ERZ501467 | MGnify/ENA primary metagenome ERZ501467 (study PRJEB25962, sample SAMEA2042620) | human gut metagenome | biome: human gut; feature: human-associated habitat; material: faeces...
CGTTCGGAAGAGTGCGATATCCCGTTCTACCCGATGGACTTCCAGAACGATGGTGAGTTTGTGGGCGGCTGTATTGCCGGCGGACGCAACTACTTCCACATCAACTCGGCCGGTGACGCAGAGCCGTGCGTGTTCATCCACTACTCCAATGCCAATATCCACGACCAGAGCATTCTGGAAATTCTGCACAGCCCGCTGTTCATGGCTTATCACAACGGCCAGCCCTTCAACAAGAACCATCTGCGTCCCTGCCCGATGCTGGAAAACCCCGAACTGCTGCAGAAGATGGTGCACGAGACCGGTGCCCACAGCACCGACCTGCAGTCCCCGGAAAGCGTGGAGCACCTGTGCGAGAAGTGCAAGAACTATGCGGCCAACTGGCAGCCCACGGCGGACGAGATCTGGTCCCACACCAAGATCCGCGAGAGCCGCTACGAGAACTACAAGGACTGGAAGCCCTCGCAGCCCATTGAAAAGTAACGAAGGCAGACATCATAATGCAAACAAAGCCCAGGCGTTCCATTGAAGTGCGCTCCGTTAAGTAGGCAGAGAAATAATATCAGTTTTTGTTCGCCGTTTCCACAAGGAGACGGCGAATTTTTTTGTGCAAAAGTGATGGTTCTTTCCTGACATAAAAATACCCCCCAGAGTACGCAGAGTTTTTGTTTTACTCTGTCTACTCTAGGGGGAGCATATCACACTCAGAGAGGGTCTTGCTGTTTCATGAAAGAGTGGTTTTGAAAATTACCAGAACCAGTAGCGCTTTTTCAGCACAACATATGCAATGCCGATCAGAACCACTACAACACCACCGGCAATGAAGAAGGTCCAGTTGATATTGGCAAATTTCAGGTTCTGGTTGGTCAGCAGATAACGGCCTGCAGTATCGGCAGTGATGATGCCGTCGGTGTAGCTGTTCAGGTACTGCCACTTGTTGGAGACGGCGTTGTACAGATACAGGCGGGTATAGGTGCTCACATCCAGATCGATGCGCACCGAGCAGGGAAGAGCCTTGCCCTTGTCCAGCTCGAACTCGATGCCCTGATCGGACTCAGTCAGGATGAGCATGGTGTCCAGCTCACTGGTGGTGCTCTTGACACCGCTGCCTGCAATCTGCATGGTGTAGCCATCGCCCACCACGCACAGGGTCTTGCCGGTGGTGCGCAGCGCATTGAGGATATCACCGGTCACGGTAGGCACCTCGGCCTGTGTGAAAACGATCTCGTTGTCCTCACTGTCCTGAATGGCCTGCACAACGGGATCGATCTCGATGGGAGTATCGTTATCCGGTTCGGTGGAGCTGCTGTCCGAAGAATTATCGGAAGAAGATGCAGCCGAACGGTTGACGATGACCGTGACCATGGCGGATACAGTGCCATTGGAAACGGTAATGGAAGTAGCGCCGGTGCCCACAGCCGTGATCACGCCGCTGGGGCTGACCGTGGCAATGTTGCTGTTGGCGGACTTATAGGTGAACTTCTGGGAAGCGGAAGAAGGCTTGACACTGGCGGTCAGGGTGCGGGTGGCACCGGGCTTGAGCACAACGTAGGAAGGATTCACCGTGACGACCTGACCGCTGTTGGAAGAACCAGTGCTGGCGGTGCCGGTGCCGGTACCGGAGTTGGGAATACTCATGACCGTGACATTGGTGGTAGCAGTCACCGAACCGCAGGTAGCGGTAATGGTGGCGGTGCCGGGGGCAATGCCGGTAACACGGCCGAAATTGTTCACCGTGGCGACCTTCTCATTGGAAGAGGTCAGGGTGACGGTGGCATAGTTGGAAGCCGAAGTAGGCCGCACCTGCAGCTGTGCCGAGACCGAGTTGCCAACATAGATGGTGTTGGAGGAAAGGGAAAGGTCCATCTCGGTAACGATCATGGAAGAATCCATGGAGACAACGATGGTATAGGCACAGATCTGGTTGCCTGCGGCAGCGGTGATGCGGGTGGTGCCTACGCCCACAGCCTGCACGACACCGGAGTTGCTCACGGTCAGGATGGAAGTATCGTCCGAGATAAAGACAACCGAGTCGGTAGAGTTGCGCGGACGCACCACAGGAGACAGCTGCTGAGAGGAACCCAGCAGCATGTTGGCGGTATAGCTGCCGGCCTCAATGCTTTCGGCAGGCACGTCCTGATCCCACGGCATGGCAACGCCGCTCAGGGCAAGGCCGGAGACAGGGCTTGCTGCGGCCGCAGACACAGCTGTGCCGCAGGCCAGCAGGCAGAGCGCTGCCGCACAGACGGCCAGTTTTTTTGCGGTTGATTTCATAGTAAGTGTACCTCTTTGGGTGATATAACGGCGGCTGGCAGTCAGCACAGCTCCGGTTTAGCGGAACAGAACGCCCAGGGCTTCCATTGCGTACTCGAAATAGGTGACCTGATCGTACTCCACACGGGCAGTAACGCTCATGCCGTTGGAAAGATCCACCTTGTCGCCGCTGCGGCTCACCACATAAGTGGCATCGGGCTTAATGGTCATCTTATAGTAGGAAGCGTTGGAGCTGGCCGTCACGTCACTGTCAATGGCCGTTACAGTGCCGGTCAGGGTGCCATAGGAATACTCCGAAAGGCCGGTAATAGCGATCTTGCACGAGTCACCCACATGAAGCAGCGGGCGGTCATTCACGGTGACCATGGCAACGATCTCCAGATCGTCGTTCTCGCTGGCAACAGTGGCCAGCGGGGAGCCTGCGCTCAGCACCATGCCCTCTTTGTAAGGAGTATCCATGTGGATCACACCGGAGGTTGGGGCGTAGATGTAGTAATCGTTGGCACCGGTGTTCAAGGCATCGAGCTGAGCCTGAATGTTGTCCACGTTGCTCTGTGCGCTGGTAATGCTCTGGGAGATGGACTGCATGGTGGAGTAGTACAGAGCTTCTACTTCGCTCTGGCTCTGCTCCATCATGGTCTTGATCTGAGCATCGGAGTAACCGGCAGCCTGATAGGCCGTGGCATCAAAGGTCTTCTGGGAGACCTGGCTCTTGTAGGTCTCGTACTGATAGTAGTAGGGCTGATCTTCGGGGTTTGTCTCGCTGAAGTAGTTGGTATCATCCTGCACGCACTGCAGCAGCTTGTTGTACTGGTCCAGCTGGGTCTGGTAGATCTTGAGCTGGCTTTCCAGGTTATCCTGCTGCATGTCGATATCCGTGCTCTTGATGTGGGCCACGAGGTCGCCCTCGTTCACATAGCTGCCCTCCGAAATATACATCTCGGTAATGGAGCCGGAATAACTGGACATGATATAGGTTTTATTGCTGGCCTGCACGGTGCCTGCGTTCTGGCTGACATAAATGCGGTTGGTATGGGTGCTCCACACCACCAGAAACAGCATGAAGATGCCCACCAGAATGACAAAAGCGTAGCCATAAGGCGGCAGCTTTTTTTCCATCATGATGCGGCGGTCCTGCAGATCCGAAAGGTTCTGAACTTTAATCGTCATAATTACTTGGTCTCCATAAAGACATCGACCACGGCATCATCCTCATCCTGATTGACATAGATGGTATAGGAGGTGCCGGTCAGTTTCTGCTCATTCTCAAAAGCGTGGACCTGCAGCTTGTAGGAAGCCAGCTGACTTTCGGGCATGGGGCCGGTGTAGTGGGCATACAGGCAGTTCTTCACGCGCAGAATAGCATCCATATGGTAGTCCTGCTCCATCTGGCCGATGAACTGGGTAGCCTGCTGCATCATGTACAGGTGCATCTGACGGTCCTCACCAACCACCATGGCCTGCACAATGGGGCCAATGGGCTGTGCGTTGTTGCTCTTGATAAAGTTGTGCATCTGGGTCAGCACCACGGGCAGGCTGGCCATCTCTTCCGGATGGATCTCACGGGAGAGCACATTGGTGAGCTTCAGGGTCTTGTTCTCGGCTACTTTGATCTCTTTCATGTTGAATACCTCGGTTCCTTTTCAGATTTACCTCAGAAGAGGCAGTAATAGGCAATCGAGAAAGGGGAGAAAACCGCTGCAGAGAGTAGCTTCCTCTCCGCTCCCGATCGCCTACTACTTATAAAAGTAATAGGGATCTTGCGAATAAAATGTGCCCGGAGGCGTTTTGCCTCCGGGCACACCATAGTGAGGCATAGTCACCTGAGCAGGCAGGGCCTGTTCAGGATAACACCATCTACTTCTACTAAACAGAAAGTCTTTCTAGCTCTTTTTTATCTGACACAGCAAAACTATGTCAAACCAAGCTATCCATCAAGAATTACTCCCTTTCATATGTAACCGGGTGCGCACCCGGCTGCAACACATCAATAGGTGATCGACTCACCGTCGTCATCCTCTTCCACCACGGCCTGCATGACAGACTGCTTGGGCTCTGCCTTTTTGCTGCGGTAGATACCCTGCTGCATGTTCCAAAGCTCGTAGTACTTGCCTTCCTTGGCAAGCAGCTCCTCATGGGTGCCGCGTTCCACGATCTGGCCGTGATCCATCACAAGGATCAGATCACAGTCACGAACGGTGGACAGGCGGTGCGCCACGATCAGCATGGAACGATCTGCAAGCTGATCGTAGATCATGTTGAAGATCAGATTTTCCGTAGCAAAGTCCAGATTACTGGTGGATTCATCCAGAATGTAGAGGTTGGAATCCTTCAGGAAAGCGCGTGCCAGCGCAATGCGCTGCTTTTCACCGCCGGACAGGCCATTGCCTGCTTCCTCCAGATAGGTGTTATATTGCAGGGGCAGGTGGCGGATAAAGTCGTGTGCATCTGCTTTCTTGGCAGCTTCCTTGACTTCGTCCATCGTAGCGTCCATACGGGAAACGCGGATGTTATCATAAATGGTCTTGCTGAACAGCTCAACGTTCTGCGGCACATAAGAAATTGCGCGGCGGACAGAATCATTGGTGTATTCAGCCAGATTCACACCGTTCAAGTCGATCTCGCCATCTTCCGGCTCATAATACTTGAGCAGAAGCTTGGTGATCGTGGATTTGCCGCTGCCGCTGCTGCCCACCAGTGCGACCTTTTTACCGGCCGGAATGGTAAAGCTGATGTGATCCAGTGCAGGGGCACGGTTGCCATAACGGAAAGTGACATCCTTGAACTCGATATCGCCCTCCACCTTGTCCAGATCGGTGCGGTCTTCGTCGCCGACCGTCTCGGAGGGATAATCCATGATCTCGCCCAGACGCTTCATGGAAATGCTGGCCTCCTGAATCTGCATCTGCAGACCGATCAGGTTGCTCAGCGGGGAAGTAAAGTAAGAGGACAGTGTGCTGAAGGCCATGAATCCGCCCAGTGTCATCTCACCCTTCAGAACCTGACTGATACCCACATAGGTGGTCAGCATGCTGAAACCGGTGGAAATGAAGGAGGAAATCAAGCCCTGCGTGGTGCTGATCTTGCTGGAGCGCAGGCTGATCTTCAGGCTCTTGATGTACTCACGCTCGAGGTTCTCCATTTCGGTATCCTCGTTGGCGTTGCACTTGACCGTCTCAATGCCGCGCAGGCTTTCGATCATCTGGCTGTTCAGTGCAGCGGACTGCACCATGGTCTCTTCGTTGATCTTTTTGTAAGGCTGCTTGTAGATCAGCACCAGCAGAATGCTGACCAGAGCCATGAACAGCGAGATCGAGAAGAGCATCGCATTCATGCGGAACAGGATGATACCGGTGATAATGGCCATCGAGATATCCATGATCAGACTCAGCGCAATGCTGGTGAAGATGGATTTGATGGTGTTTGCATCCGAATAACGGGTGGTGATATCACCAGTCTTGCGGGTGGCAAAGAACTTCATGGGCAGATGGAAGATATGCCCGAAGTAACCCAGCATCAGCGGAATATCGATCTTGATGGATAGGTGGATCAGAACCCACTGCCGGACAAAGCCCACCAGCGTATTGGTGATGCTGACCATGCTGAACACAAGGATCAGCGTGACCAGCAGATTGTCTAGGCCATATGGCAAGACCTCGTCCATCAGGATCTTGTTGAACATGGAGGAGGCGATGCCCAGGATCGTAACGATCAGAGAACTCAGGATCGCATAGGCAAAGAGTTTTTTCTGGGGCAGCAACAGGTCGATGTAACGCTTGAACATGCCGCCCTTTTCGATCTTACCGCCCTTGAACTCCGAGGTGGGGTTCATCAGCAGCAGAACACCGGTAAAGTTCTTGTAGAACTCATCCAGAGAGATCTTTTTCAGCTCACTGCCGGGGTCGCCGATCACGACGTAATCCTTGCACTTGTGTTTTTTGCCGTTCTTCTCATCTTCCTTGGCGGCTTCGGCTTCTTTCAGCATGTGCCGACGACGCTCACCGTCATCTTTGATGGTGGTTTTTTTAAAGACGACCACAAAGTGGGCCAGACCCTGATCGGTGATGACCTGCGCAATGCAGGGCAGCGAAAAATCGCTGAGGAAATTTTCACGGTCTACGCGAACCGCTGCAGTGGTGAAACCCAACTCATTAGCGGCTTTCTGCAAACCAACAAGGTTCGTGCCTTTCAGGTCGGTACCCATCATATCGCGCAGGCGGGTGATGGTAACTTCCTTTTTGTAATGGAGGCACACCATTGCGAGGCAGGCAGCCGCACAGTCAGTGGTGTCGTGCTGCCGGACATAGGTATAACGCATAGATGCTTCCTTTGATCATATACAAATTTATTCAAACAGCGGCAGGCGTTTTGAAGAAGCGGCCTGCCGCAGATCTGACAACGTGAAAAGAGCCGGAGCCTGAAACAACAGCACAGAGACCGGTGCTTTGTCCTGTCCTGCGGAGAACCATGACAAAACACCGGTCGGCTGCTATCAAAAGAAGGGAGCACCTACCCTTTGATCTGTGTGCCGGACTTTGGAAAAACAGATACAAATTCCCAAAGCTTATAAGCAGTATACCACAATGTGACATCTTCTTCAAGTAGTCAAATTTTAAGAAATCATTATGCTTGATGCTTTTTTCGCATGAATGCTGTGTTTTTGGGACAGAGAAGCCCAAAAACAGAGGAGAAACACGACTGCATGGCTGTACAGAAAAGGGGTGTAGTATGGGACAAACAAAAAAGGCAATGTTCTGTGGAACATTGCCTTTTCTTCTGGCGCCTCTTGCCTGACTCGAACAGGCGACACCCTGATTAACAGTCAGGTGCTCTAACCGACTGAGCTAAAGAGGCAGATCACATTTGTGACTGCGAGAGATATTATACCGCATAAGAATGCCTTTTGCAAGCCTTTTTTAAAAAATGAATCATTTTTGGCAAAATAAAACCGTCCTGCAGTGTTTTGAAACGCTGCAGGACGGTAAAGTACATATTATAAAAGAAGGAAAGGCTTATTTCAGCTTGCTCTTGGCCTTCATGCGCTGCTCGTGGTTCAGGATCTGCTTGCGGATGCGCAGATTTTCAGGAGTGACCTCCAGCAGCTCGTCCTGTGCAAGGAATTCCAGGCAGCCTTCCAGGCTGAGCTTGCTAATGGGAATCAGGCGCAGAGCATCATCGGAGCCGGATGCACGGGTATTGGTCAGGTGCTTGGTCTTGCAGACGTTGACATCCACGTCCTCGCCGGAAGCGGTGTAGCCAATGACCATGCCCTCGTAGACCTTCTCACCAGCGCCCACCAGAAGGGTGCCGCGCTGCTGAGCATTGAACAGACCGTAGGTGACAGCCTCGCCGGTCTCAAAGCTGACCAGAGAACCGGTGGAGCGGTTGGCGATCATGCCAGCCCAGACATCGTAACCGTCGAAGATCTGGTTGATGATGCCTTCGCCATGGGTATCGGTCAGGAACTGGTTGCGGTAGCCGAACAGGCCGCGGCTGGGCATACGGAACTCCAGACGCACGCGGTCGGTGCCCAGAGATTCCATCTGCTGCAGGATAGCCTTGCGCTGGCCCAGACCGGTCATGACAGCGCCCTGATACTGGGTGGGCACATCGATGACGACATGCTCCATAGGCTCATAGGTCTTGCCGTCGATGACCTTGGTCAGAACGTGCGGGGGAGAGACCTGCAGCTCATAACCTTCACGGCGCATGGTCTCGATCAGGATGGACAGGTGCATCTCACCACGGCCCATAACGCGGAAGGAATCGGTGGTGGCGGAATCCTCCACCTTCAAAGCGACATCCTTCAGCAGTTCCTTCTGCAAACGGTCACGGATCTGGCGGCTGGTGACGTACTTGCCTTCCTTGCCGGCAAACGGGGAATCGTTGACGGAGAAGGTCATCTCAACGGTAGGATCGTTGATCTTAACAAAGGGCAGCGGCTCAACCTTGCTGGGGTCGCACACGGTGTTGCCGATGGAAATATCGGGCAGACCGGCAAAGGCAACAATATCACCGGCAGCGGCCTGCTCAATGGGCTCGCGGCCGTTTGCCTTAAAGTCAAACAGCTTGGTGATGCGGCCGGTCATGTGCAGGTCGGGGTTGTGCCAGTCGCAAACCTGAACAGCCTGGCCAACCTTGATGATACCGTTCTGCACGCGGCCAACGCCCATGCGGCCCACAAAGTCGTTGTAGTCCACGCTGGAAACCAGCATCTGCATCGGGGCTTCGGGTTCACCCTCCGGCGGGGTAACGTACTTCAGGATGGTATCAAACAGCGGCTTCAGGTCGGTGCCGTTTTCGGGGTGGGTCCAATCATAGCTGGCGGTGCCGTTACGACCGGAGCAGAACACCATCGGGCTGTCCAGCTGCTCGTCGGTAGCGCCCAGGTCCATCAGCAGCTCCAGGATCTCGTCAATAACTTCCTTAATGCGGGCGTCGGGACGGTCGATCTTGTTGACGGCAATGACCAGGGACAGATTTTGCTGCAAAGCTTTCTGCAGAACAAAACGGGTCTGGGGCATGCAGCCCTCAGCAGCGTCCACCAGCAGCAGAACGCCGTTGACCATCTTCAGCACGCGCTCGACCTCGCCGCCGAAGTCGGCGTGGCCCGGGGTATCGACGATATTGATCTTGACGCCCTTGTAGTTGCAGGAGCAGTTCTTGGCCAGAATGGTGATGCCGCGCTCACGCTCGATGTCACCGCTGTCCATGACACGCTCAGCCACAGCCTGATTGTCGCGGAAAGCGCCGCTCTGGCGCAGCAGGGCGTCCACCAGCGTGGTCTTGCCGTGGTCAACGTGAGCGATGATAGCGACATTGCGCAAATCGTTACGAACCATAAAAATACAACCTCTCTATTTTGAATCTCAGTAGAAGTTACGTCATACGGTTTAAGTGTATATCATCCGGGGGTGGTTTGTCAAGATTGTATAAAAATTTTTTGATGGATTCGGCGTTTTGCCCGAGAATCGGCTATCGATTTGGGCGGCATTACAGCGCGAAACGTGATATACTTAATGTACCAAAGTTGGATAGTCTCGTTGGAGGTGTGTCTATGAAACTGACGTTTTTGGGTGCCAACCACGAAGTGACCGGCAGCTGTACCCTCTTGGAAGCGGCGGGACAGCGCTACCTCATCGACTGTGGTATGGAACAGGGCAAGGATGTCTATGAGAACCAGCCCATCCCCGTTGCGCCGGGCGAGATCGACGGCGTGCTGGCCACCCATGCCCATATCGACCACACGGGCCTTCTGCCTCTTCTGGTACGCAACGGCTTCCGGGGCAGGATCTATGCCACCAGGCCCACGGCAGAACTGTGCAGCATCATGCTGCGCGACTCGGCGCACATCCAGGAATTCGAAGCCGAGTGGAAGAACCGCAAGGGCCAGCGCTCCGGCGCAGAGCCTGTGGAACCTATGTACACCATTCAGGACGCTGAGGCAGCTATCGCGCTGTTCCGGGGCTATGATTACAATAAAGAGATCGAGCTTGCGCCTGGCGTTATCATCCGCTTTGTGGATGTGGGCCATCTGCTGGGCTCGTCCAGCATCGAGATATGGGTGACGGAGAACGGCGCGACCACAAAGCTGGTCTTCTCCGGCGACATCGGCAACCTCGACCAGCCTATCATCAAAGATCCCTCGTATCTGAAGGACGCGGATTACGTCTTTATGGAGTCTACCTACGGTGACCGCAGCCACGGCCCGCGGCCCGACTATGTGGCAGAGCTGGCGAAGATCCTGCAGCGCACCTTCGACCGCGGCGGCAATGTGGTCATCCCGAGCTTTGCAGTGGGCCGCACTCAGGAACTGCTCTACTTCATCCGCGAGATAAAGGAAAAGAATCTGGTCACCGGCCACGGCTGTTTCCCGGTGTACATCGACAGCCCGCTGGCCATCGAGGCTACCCGTATCTTCAAGGACACCGACTCCTCCTGCTTTGATGAAGAGACCAACGCCCTGCTGGCAAAGGGCATCGACCCCATTCAGTTCCCGGGCTTGAAGGTCAGCGTCACCAGCGATGAGTCCCGTGCCATCAACACTGACCCCGTGCCGAAGGTCATCATCTCGGCCAGCGGCATGTGCGAAGCGGGCCGTATCCGCCACCACCTCAAGCACAACCTCTGGAGGAAGGAATGCACCATCCTCTTTGTGGGCTATCAGGCCGTGAACACGCTGGGCCGCTCTCTGCTGGAGGGTGCGGACAACGTGAAGCTCTTCGGTGAATCCATCGAGGTGCAGGCGGAAATCTGCCAGCTCACCGGTCTTTCGGGCCACGCCGACAGGGAGGGCCTGCTGAAGTGGGTCAACTCCTTTGAGCCGAAGCCCAAGCGGGTGTTCATCATCCACGGCGAGGATGAGGTGGAGAACATCTTTGCCCAGACCCTCACGGAGCAGGGCTTCAACGCCAGCGCACCTTATAATGGTGAGCAGTGGGCCATCGGTGCCGAAGGTGCAGTCTGCCTGAAGGAAGGCACCCGTATCCGCATCGAGCACCACGTCAGCGAGGGTGCAGCCCGTGCAGCT
>ENA-OPCC01001335-OPCC01001335.1-human-gut-metagenome-genome-assembly--contig:-NODE-1335-length-10796-cov-3.252397_pt1 | contig 10796 bp, 10 predicted proteins | sample MGYA00241558_ERZ501467 | MGnify/ENA primary metagenome ERZ501467 (study PRJEB25962, sample SAMEA2042620) | human gut metagenome | biome: human gut; feature: human-associated habitat; material: faeces...
TGTGTGAAAATCTTTCATCACAACCTCGCTTTTTAACTTGACTGAAAAGCCTTATCCCTCTTCGATAGCGTCGTTGGGGCAAACAGCAGCGCAGCTGCCGCAGCTGATGCAAGTGTCCGGGTCGATGTGATAGATTTCGCCCTCGGAAATAGCCTCTACGGGGCAAACCGGCTGGCAGGTACCGCATGCTATGCAACGGTCGGTGATAACGTAAGCCATGATTAGTTTTTTTAGATTTTGTTGGTTGGTTGGTTGAGTTGTTTATTTTAGCCGCGCCGCCGGGAGCTGCCGTCAATGTCCGCGTTGCCTCTCTTTTCGACGGGGCTATTTTACGGGACATTCGTCAACGCTGTCGGCCCTCCTTTGCAAGAAGAGCCTGCGGCTTGGCGTTATTTTGACTGCAAAGTTAGTGCATTTTTGCGTACTGACAAATATTCCGGCCATTTTTAACCTGCGCGCTGCAAATTTTTCTCTAAGCGCCCCTTCGCCAACGTCAAAAATCTTAGGCTAACAGCCTCTTCAAAGGGGTTTTGGCATTTTTCCACACCCCGAAATTTCTCTTCACGCCTCTTTTGCAACTCATAACGCCTCCTTACTCCGTTCTTTGGTTGATTTGAGTGGTAAAGCCTTTTTCCTTGTCTCTCTTTTTATCATCATGTCCATTTTCACCAATCCTCTCTTGCGAAAAATAGAAAAAAATTTTTCCCTAACGTAAAAATTTTAGTGATGTTTAACATATACGTCTGATTATTTAACTTACTTTAAGGTAAAAGCGATATATTAACCCTTGATTTGTTAATAATTTTGCAGTCGCAAGGAGGAAACATCCATGGATAGAGACTGACATGGATGGTTCATCAATTTGAAGCAATAGTGATATAATTAATAGGAGTGAGGTACGAGGCTTTCTAAGCTCGTGAGAGTCTAAATTGCAATCGCCTCACAAAGCAAGAAGAGATTGAGAAATTTCTTCTTGTTTTTTTATATTTATACTTGTAAAATCTTCATCTAATATTTCTAGTAAAATTTTTTTATCTTTGTTTTCCGCTAGTTTTTTTGCAATTTCATCAGTTAAGATTTCTTCACTTATTCTTATAGGAATATATATTTTTTCTTTCATATCTCTTCCTCCTGCATTATAGCTGTTCTATTGCTTTTTTCGCAGCTTCCATTTCTGCTGCTTTTTTTGATGTTCCTTTACCTGTTGCTAATTGTTTCCCATTACATTTTACTTCTGCTTCAAATACTTTACTATGATCAGGACCACTCTCGTTCAAAATATTATATTCTATATTAACAGTTCCTTTATGTTGTAATTTTTCTTGTAATACAGTCTTATAATCTTTTAGCCCTACATTTTGACTAGCTATCTTTATTTCCTCTGCTAGATTTTCTATTATAAATTTTTGTACTGGTTCTAATCCTCCATCTAAAAAAATAGCTGCAATAACAGCCTCTACACTATCTGCCAATATTGCTTCATTTTTATTTCCGTTATTTGATAATTCACTTTTACCTAAATATAAGAAATCACCAAAATTATGCTTTATTGCAATTTTGTATAAACTCTTCTCGCAAACAACACTTGCTCTAACTTTAGTCATTTCTCCTTCATTTAGATTTATATAATTTTTATATAAATAATTACTAGATATAAATTCTAAAATACTATCTCCCAAAAATTCTAATTTCTCATTGCTTTGAACTCTTTTTTCATATGCATATGATGTATGTGTTAATGCTGTTTTTAATAAATTTTTATCTTTAAATATATATCCTATATTTTTTTCAAAATTTTCTAACATATTTCCCTCCTAGATGTTATTATTATATAACATTTTTTTGTTTTTGCAAGTAAAGAAAAAAGAAATTCAAAATTGAATTTCTTTTATCTTTCACCATTTAAATCTTCTAAAGTTTGAGTACTATTTTCCACTGCAGTTCTTAATCCTTCTTTTATATTATCTTTTACCTCTCCTGCTCTTTCAATAGTTCTTATAGTAGCTTTTTTAGCTTCTCTTCCAAAGTCTACAACTGCTCTTATTCCTTTTTTAGCTAATCCAACTGTAGAATCTTTAGTATCCATAATTTTATCTACGACATTATCTTTTGTTCTTTTAATTTTTTTCATTGTTTCTTCTCTTTTTTCTTTTCTTGCATCTTGCTTTTCTTTTCTATCAGCTAAAATTTGTGGTATTTTCTCATTTTTTATTTTAGAAGCTTTATCCATAATTGGTGTTATTACATTATTGTTAAAAGATTTTGATTTAGATGTAAATCTTGCAAGAAATTTTTGCCAAACATTTTGTTTCTGAATTTTAGCTAAAGAAGTCTCTTTATTCTCTAATAATTCATCTAATTTTTTATCCCTATCATCTTGTATTATCTTTAGTTCTGTATCATAAAAATCAAGCATTTCCTTTGTTGTAGCTCTATTTCTTTGTATAAGTTCTATTTGCTGTTGTTTTTCTAATGTTGGATCTTTAGCTTGTAATGATTTTAATTGTTCCGCTAAAACAGCTAATTTCTCTGGATTATTTGCATTAGCTTTAATTTCTCTATTAAGACTTTTAACTTCTTGTTTCCAGTCTTTATATTCTTGTGTTTTTCTTGTTTCTTTTATTTCTGTAGCTAATTTCTTTTGTTCACTAATATCCTCTAGTTCGTAAGCTTGCCATTTATCCTGGTTGGCCATAACTTGAAGATAATCATTTTCATATTTTCCCATTGCTTCTTCTACAGATTTTTTATATGTATCAATAGCTTTTTGAGCAGCTTCTTTATTTTGATCATATTTTTCAGCTTGACTTTCTGCATATTCTTTTACATTTTTCATTTTATTTGCTATTGCTGCCCTTTGCTTATTCATGAATATTGCTGCTTTTACTAATTTTATTTGCGCTTGCACTGTTGTTAATTTTACCATTAATTGTGCTATATTTTTATCCTTTGGCTCTATGTCTTGTCTTTCGTCCATCTTAGTCCCCCCTATTCTCTCTCTTGTAAATCTTCTGCTATACTTGCATCTATTTGACTTTTAATATCCTTTTCTTTTTGCTCTAAACCTTTTAGTAATGCTTCTAATTTATCTATATTGTCAATATCATCTAAATCATATATTCTTCCATCATCTACAATTTTTCCTAATTTTTCTTCCATATAATCACCCTTTTGACACAATATTTTATATAAATTATATAGTTTTTATTACATATAGTAAATAACATTAATGTTACATTTATATTTATTTTTTATTACAAAAAAAAGATACCATAATCTCATATGATACCTTTCATTGTTATTGCTATTATACTAATTAAGCATTATCTTTAATATAGTCTACAACATCGCTTACTGAAACGATCTTTTCTGCATCTTCGTCAGGAATCTCCATATCGAATTCTTCCTCCAATGCCATAATTAATTCTACTATATCTAAAGAATCTGCTCCTAAATCATCTATAAAAGATGCTTCCATTGTTACAGATGTTTCTGCAACACCTAATTGTTCAACTATTATTTTCTTTACTTTTTCAAATATTTCTTCTTGGTTCATTTAACTATGTACACCTCCTCTCGCATGTTTTTTTCTACTGACTAAACAATAATATATTGTCTTCAAAAAGTCAAGCATTATTTTCCTTTTGTTTTAAAAATTCTTCTGTCATTTTTTCTACTGCTTTATTTTCAACAAACTTTTCAGCTTGAATTATTGTGTATTCAAATAATCTGTCATCACTACTTCCATGTGCTTTAACAACTGGTTTTTTAACACCTAAGAATAAAGCCCCACCATATATTTTGTAATCCATTGTTTTAGCAAATCTATTTATCGCTGGCAAACATGGAATACTTCCTAATATAGATAAAAAGTTACGCTTTAAACTATCTGTTAATGATACTTTTACAAATTTTCCTAATCCTTCTGTTGTCTTTAAAAATATATTACCTGTAAACCCATCAGTTACAACTGCATCCACTTTACCAGAAAAAGCATCTCTTCCTTCTATATTGCCAATAAAGTTTATTCCTAATTCTTCTGATTTTTCTTTTAATAGTTCATATGATAACCTAGTTAGCTCATTTCCTTTTGTTTCTTCCGTTCCTATATTTAATAACCCTATGGCAGGGTTTTCGATTCCGAAAGTATTTCTTAAATATATAGAAGCCATTTGAGCAAATTGTAATAAATTTATTGGTTTGCAATTCGTATTAGATCCGCAGTCCATTAATAATAATTGACTTTTATATGCAGGAAGAATTCCTGCTAATGCTGGTCTATCTATTCCTTTTATTCTTCCTACCAGTAAAGTTGCACCTGTTAGTAATGCACCCGAATTACCTGCAGAAATAAATACATCTCCTTTACCTTCCTTTAGCAAATTAAATCCAACAACCATAGATGAATCCTTCTTATGCTTTATTGCTACTGTTGGTGTATCTTCCATTTCTATCGTTTCTGTTGCATTATATATCTTTAATCTTGGAGAAATATCTGATAGTTTCTCTTTGTTATATAATTCTTTAACTCTATTATTAATTACATCCTCTTTTCCAATTAATAATATTTCTGTTGACTGACTTACTTCATTAACTGCTTTTACAGCTCCTTTTATATTGGCATCTGGGGCATTATCCCCGCCCATTGCATCTAGCAGTATAATCATATTTGTTTCCTCCAATTAGTAAATTTTGACTTATTTATTTTATTATTTCTTTAATAAAAAAGCAATAGTTTCTGACCAAATAGTTTAGTTTTATATATCCAATTTTACAAAAAAAGAGGTACATCATAAAGATGCACCCCTATCTTTTATAATATTATTCAAATATTTTAGAAACAACACCTGAACCAACTGTTCTACCACCTTCACGGATAGCGAATCTTAATCCTTCTTCCATAGCGATAGGTGTGATTAGTTCGATTGTCATGTCTACGTTATCTCCTGGCATAACCATTTCTGTTCCAGCAGGTAATTCGATAACACCTGTAACGTCTGTTGTTCTGAAATAGAATTGAGGTCTATATCCATTGAAGAATGGTGTATGTCTTCCACCTTCTTCTTTTGTTAATACGTAAACTTGTGCTGAGAATTTTGTATGTGGATGTATTGATCCTGGTTTAGATAATACTTGTCCTCTTTCGATATCTGTTCTTTGGATACCTCTTAAAAGAACACCAATGTTGTCTCCAGCTTCTGCTTGGTCTAATAATTTTCTGAACATTTCTACACCAGTAACAACTGATTTTTTCTTTTCTGTTGATAATCCAACGATTTCAACTTCGTCAGAAACTTTAACTTCTCCTCTTTCTACTCTACCTGTAGCAACTGTACCACGTCCTGTGATTGTGAATACGTCTTCAACTGGCATTAAGAATGGTTGGTCTGTTGGTCTATCAGGTGTTGGGATATAGCTATCAACTGCATCCATTAATTCTTTTATTGGTTTATAAACTTCGTCATTAGGATCTTTAGATGTACTTTCTAGTACTTTTAAAGATGATCCTTTTATAACTGGGATATCGTCTCCTGGGAAACCATATTCTGTTAATAAGTCTCTAACTTCCATTTCAACTAAGTCTAATAATTCTGGGTCGTCTACCATATCACATTTATTTAAGTAAACAACGATATATTTAACACCAACTTGTCTTGCAAGTAAGATGTGTTCTCTTGTTTGTGGCATTGGTCCATCAGCTGCAGAAACAACTAAGATAGCACCATCCATTTGAGCAGCACCTGTAATCATGTTCTTTACGTAGTCTGCGTGTCCTGGGCAGTCAACGTGTGCATAGTGTCTGTTTTCTGTTTCATATTCAACGTGTGCTGTGTTAATTGTGATTCCTCTTGCTTTTTCTTCTGGAGCACTATCGATTGCATCATATGCTTCGAAGTTAGCTCTTCCTAATAATGATAAGTATTTTGTAATAGCTGCTGTTGTTGTTGTTTTACCATGGTCAACGTGTCCGATTGTACCAATGTTAACGTGTGGCTTTGATCTAACAAATTTTTCTTTAGCCATTTTTATTCCTCCTTTAATTTTTTGAGATTTTACATCTCTATATTTTATTTTTCTTTTTGACGCATTTATTTTTCGAACATCATTTTATACTATAATCTTTAAAAAATCAAGTATATTACTAAATATTATTCGCTTTTCTTTCCTCTTGAAGCTACAATTTGTTCTAATACAGATTTTGGAACTTCTTCATAGTGTGATGGTTCCATAGAGTATGTTCCTCTACCTTGTGTTTTTGAACGTAAGTCTGTAGCATAACCAAACATTTCTGATAATGGAATAAATGAGTGAATTTCTTGCATTCCGTCATTTCCCTCCATACCTTCCATTCTTCCACGTCTAGAGTTTACGTCTCCAATAACATCTCCCATATATTCTTCTGGAACTGTTATTTCTACTTTCATAATAGGTTCTAGGATAACAACACCTGCTTGTTTACATCCTTCTTTGAATGCCATAGATGCTGCAATTTTGAAAGCCATTTCTGAAGAGTCAACTTCGTGGTAAGATCCATCTACTAATGTAGCTTTGAAATCTATAACTGGGTAACCAGCTAAATATCCACCTTCAGCTGCTTCTCTTAAACCTTGTTCGATTGGTTTAATATATTCCTTTGGAACAGCTCCACCAACGATTTTGCTTTCAAATTCTATTCCTTTTCCTGGTTCTAATGGTTCCATTTCAAACCAAACATCACCATATTGTCCTTTACCACCAGATTGACGAATGAATTTACCTTGAACTCTAACTTTATTTTTGATTGTTTCTTTGTAAGCAACTTGTGGTTTACCTACATTACATTCAACTTTAAATTCTCTCTTTAATCTGTCTACGATAATGTCTAGGTGTAACTCACCCATACCAGCGATGATTGTTTGTCCTGTTTCTTGGTTTGTATATGTTTTAAATGTTGGATCTTCTTCTGCTAGTTTTGCTAATGCTATACCCATTTTTTCTTGTGCTACTTTGTCTTTTGGTTCGATAGCAATATCAATAACTGGCTCTGGGAATTCCATTGATTCAAGTATAATTGGATGTGCTGGATCACAAAGTGTATCACCTGTTGATACTTCTTTTAGACCAACTGCAGCAGCAATATCTCCTGCATATACTTTATCAATATCTTGTCTATGATTTGAATGCATTAACAAGATTCTTCCCATTCTATCTTTCTTTTCTTTATTTGCATTTAAAATTGTTGAACCTGCCTCTAGTGTTCCTGAATAAACTCTAAAGAAGCAAAGTTTTCCAACGAATGGATCTGTTGCAATTTTGAATGCTAAAGCTGCGAAAGGTTCTTCATCAGAAGTTTTTCTTTCAGCTTCTTCTCCATCTGGTGTAACACCTTTAATATGTGCTATATCTAATGGAGATGGCATAAAGTCAACAACTGCATTTAATAACTCTTGCACACCTTTATTTTTATATGATGAACCACATACTACTGGAACTATTTTATTGTTAATTGTTCCTAATCTTAGTCCTTTTTTGATTTCTTCTTCAGATAATTCTCCATCATCTAAATATTTCATCATTAATTCATCATCTTGTTCAGCAGCAGCTTCTATCATTTTAGCTCTGAATTCTTCTGCTTGTGCTTTTAATTCTTCTGGTATTTCACCCTCTTCGATTACTTTTCCTAGGTCATCTTTATGAACAAAAGCTCTCATTTTGATTAAGTCTACAATTCCTTGGAAATTATCTTCTGCTCCAATTGGTAATTGGATTGGAACTGCATTTGCTTTTAATCTATTTTTTAATTGCTCAACGCAAAGCATAAAGTTAGCACCTGTGATATCCATTTTGTTTACGTATACCATTCTTGGAACTTCATACTTATCAGCTTGTCTCCAAACTGTTTCTGTTTGAGGTTGAACTCCACCTTTAGCAGCTAATACTGTAACAGCTCCATCAAGAACTTTTAAAGATCTTTGAACTTCTACAGTAAAGTCAACGTGTCCCGGAGTATCAATAATATTGATTCTATTTCCTTTCCATTGGCAAGTTGTAGCAGCAGAAGTAATTGTAATACCTCTTTCTTGCTCTTGAACCATCCAGTCCATAGTAGCTTCACCTTCGTGAACTTCTCCTATTTTGTGAGTTTTACCCGTATAGAAAAGTATTCTCTCTGTAGTTGTAGTTTTACCTGCATCTATGTGAGCCATGATTCCTATATTTCTTGTTTTCTCTAAAGGAAACTCTCTTCCAGCCATTTTTTTCCTCCTTACTATCTTATTTATTTTTTCTTCTAGCATATGCATATGTCCTAGCTAATACTTATTTTAACTAGACTATGCAATCTGCTGAATTTGTTTTATATTTTTAGAATTTATAATGTGCAAATGCTCTGTTAGCTTCTGCCATTCTATGCATATCTTCTTTCTTCTTGAAAGAACCACCGTTTCCAGCTACTGCATCCATGATTTCAGCTGCTAACTTTTCTGCCATTGTTTTTTCATGTCTATTTCTTGCATATGTTACAAGCCATCTTAATCCTAGTGTTTGTCTTCTTTCTGGTCTGATTTCGATTGGTACTTGGTATGTTGCTCCACCAATTCTTCTAGCTTTAACTTCTAGAACTGGCATTACATTTTCAAGTGCTGCTTCAAATACTTCTAATGGATCTTTTTGCTCTTTTTCTTTTATGATATCAAATGCATCATAAACGATTGCTTGTGCTACTGTTTTTTTACCATCTAGCATTACATTGTTTATTAATTTTGTAACAACTTTGCTATTATATATTGGATCTGGTAAAACTTCTCTTTTTGCTATATATCCTTTTCTTGGCACTTTTCTTCCCTCCTTAATTTTTTAATTGATACATCATTTTGTATCTAGGTACTCTGGAAAGTATCTTTTCTTTCCCGTAAGTGCGTATAATCTATTTCAAATTTAAGTACCTTAAATTAGTAATCAGTTATATGCACTAATTTTTAACCATTATTTTTTTGGTTTTTTTGCTCCATACTTAGATCTAGCTTGCATTCTGTCTTTAACACCAGCTGTATCTAATGTTCCTCTGATAATGTGATATCTAACACCAGGAAGATCTTTTACTCTTCCTCCTCTTATTAAAACAACACTGTGCTCTTGTAAGTTATGTCCGATACCAGGAATGTATGAAGTAACTTCATATCCATTAGAAAGTCTTACTCTGGCAACTTTTCTTAATGCTGAGTTTGGTTTCTTTGGAGTTACTGTTTTTACAACTGTACATACACCTCTTTTTTGTGGAGATCTTCTATCTGTTGTTTTCTTTTTCATAGAATTGTATCCATGTTGTAAAGCTGGTGATGTTGATTTTGTTGTAGTAGTTTTTCTTCCTTTTCTTACTAATTGATTAATTGTTGGCACTTAAATTTCACCTCCTGAAAAATAAAATAAAACGTTACGGAAAAGCACATTACATGCATTTTACCCTAACGTTTTATATTTTATCATATTGTTACTTATTTGTCAATATTTTATGCTATATAGGTAGCAAAATCATTTATCTTTCTTCACCGTCATTCTTTCCTTTTTGATTTTTTTCTTCTCCCATTTCTCTTGCTATACGAGATAATTTATCAACACGTGATTCAGTTTTTTGCTCTTCTTTTTGATTTTCATCTATTTCCTGATTTTCACTTGATTCCTTTTCTTCTGGGTCGAAGTGTAGTTCATCTCTAAACTTATTTTGCTTAACAAATTCATCTTGTTGAATAGCAATTTTATCTGCTTCAGTTAAAGCATCTGGATCATCTAATGAAGCCATACCTTCCACTAATCTTTCTACCACATTATTTGTTCTTAATCCTAATACTTCTACACCTGCAATCTTATTTGCTTGTTTTGCATATTTTTGAATTTGATCATTTGTTTCTGCCTGTAACATAGAATTTGTTAAATCATATTTAAGATCTACTGGTAATTCTGTTTTGTATTTTACAGATGCAATATATCTTTTTACATCCATTCCCACAACATCTGCTATAGTTTTATCAGCTTTCTCCGTACTTTCATCTTTTCTTGATAAAACATTGATAACTGTAGGATCTAACTTTCTTTTTAGTAATGGTCCTCTAATTACCCTATTGAATATCTTTCTAAACATTCCTTTATCATTCATTAAACTATAAATTGTTTTATTTATATTTAGTCTTCTATACATTTGAGGTTTATCATTAATTGAAGATGTAATTTCCAAATTTTTAATTTGTACTCCATTAACATATACTGCATCATCTTTAGCAGATATTTCTATTTTACTTTTTCCATCTTCTTGTTCTATTTCATTTTTTTCTTGTGCATCCTCTTCTGTTGTTTTTTCTTCTTTTGGTTGTGTAGGATTTTTATTTTCCTCTTCTTCTTTTTTTCTTAAATTTTCGTTTATTGTTTCAACCATTTTTTCTTTTTTGTCTTTTTCAGTTGTTTTTGCTTCTGATTTAGTTTCAGCTTTTTCAGTAATTTCAGCTTCTGGTTTTTCTTCTTGTTCTTCTTGTTTTTCTTCTTTTACCTCGTCTTTTTTAACTGGTTCACTATTTTTAGTTTTTAATGTTTCATTTGCCTCTTCGTCTTTTTCTTCAACTTTTTCAGGTTCACCATTATTATCTTTTTCAGCCTCTTCCTTGCTTCCTTTCCAATTTTCTAGTACGGCTTTAACGTCTTCTAATTTAAAACTTGTTTGACTCATTGTTCTATATGATAATCCTTCAAGTTTTTTATAATCTTCCACATTTTCACTAACTGGCTTATATGAACTAAACTCTTCTTCCATTTTTCTCTTTTCAGAT
>ENA-OPCC01001336-OPCC01001336.1-human-gut-metagenome-genome-assembly--contig:-NODE-1336-length-10795-cov-14.391713_pt1 | contig 10795 bp, 9 predicted proteins | sample MGYA00241558_ERZ501467 | MGnify/ENA primary metagenome ERZ501467 (study PRJEB25962, sample SAMEA2042620) | human gut metagenome | biome: human gut; feature: human-associated habitat; material: faeces...
ATATACTAATTTCTTTTTATTAGTGTGCTAATATTTCGCAAATCTTATCTTGAAAAGCACGGGCTTCCTTACCCTTTAAGACATTCTGATTGATGATAACAAAAGCAAGCATATCTCCATTGCCTGCCTTTACATATCCGGCAAGCGAACTCACTCCCGTTACTGTTCCTGTCTTGGCATGAACATTGCGATACGCTTTTCCTTGCTTCATACGATTTCTCAAAGTTCCATCAACGCCTGCTACAGGAAGAGCTTCATATAAAGGACAGAATATTTCAGCCCGCGAATAAGCATATTTAAGATATTCTATCATCAGTTCGGGAGAAATATAATTATAAAGCGACACTCCACTTCCATCTACGATACTATATTCATCAGGATTACATCCGACTTCATGCTTCATAAAATCATAAACTGCATTTTGTGCGTCTTTGAAGCCTATACCTTTTTTACCTGAACGATGAATTCCTAAATGATAAAACATTGCTTCGGCAGACAAATTGTCGCTTTTCTTTAAAGCACGTTGTAATACAGGTGTCAGCGGACGTGACAACGTGTAGAGCTCCGTAACTTCGTCTGGACATGTTCCGTAGGTAAGCGATTTTACAGCTATTCCTTTTTTGTTCAGCTTGTAGGATAATGTATGCAGAAAGAAATCCTTCGAAGAATACATATTCAGTGTCTTTGTGCACCGGTAGTTCGCATTTCCACTTACATAAATGGTATTACCGTTATTCAGCCAGTCGCGAGTAACTTTCAACTTACCTTCTTGTGGAAGATAGCTTTTCGAGAGATTACAAACTGTGTAATAATCTGATTCGGGTAACACTTCCACCTTGGGGCGCTTACCTTTTGCAGCAGGAATAACCGTGACATTGACACATCCTCTGTTTAACATAAGTGGAGACAGATAAGGCTGAAAAGATTCGGGAGTATCATCCCACGACCATCCTGTACCCCAATAAATAGAATCGGTCAATGATACATCCGCAACTAAATGACCTTGTACAGAGCGTATTCCTGAGTTATAAACAGCTTCTGCCAGCTTGTTCATATCTTCATCCATAAACTCCGGATCGAATCCACCGACCAGATATAAATCTCCTTGTAGTATGCTATCCTGTGTAACTGTTCCCGTATAGGCTATTCTTGTGTTGAATACATAATATTCGCTTAATTCAGCCAAAGCGGTAACTGATGTTATCAGTTTTTCAATGGAAGCGGGACGATAGAGCTTCTTATCTTGATAAGCATAAACTTGTTTTCCCTGAGTCAAATTGAAAACACTAATGCCAACCTCCGACGTCGCTAACAGCTTTTCGGAAGAAACCAATGCATCCAGCCGTCCGGCAAGTGTCTGTGCACCTAACGTACAGCATACGATAAAAGAGATTAATATCAGTCCGATTCGTTTCATAAATTACAATTCTCTGAATATTTCACCCACAGTAGGATGTGGAAAAACAAAATTTTTGAAATAATCTAACTTACGATGTTCTTCTACCATCATACCTCCCAAGACAATCAGTTCGGAAGCCGGATTTCCTAAAATATGAACGCCAAGTACGGTATCGGATTCATCTACCAATACTTTGAATATTCCATTTGTACCTTCATTCTCGGCTACAAAACGACCTGAATATGCCATAGGCAACTTCACAACACGATAATTTATACCTTCTGCCTGCAAACTTTCCTCTGTCTTGCCAACTGAAGCTACTTCTGGATTGGTGTAGACGACTCCTGGAATAGCTCGATAACTCATCTCTTCAGACGCTCCTAAAATATCTTTTACGGCTATCTCTGCTTCTCTTACAGCTGTATGCGCCAATAAAGATACTCCATTCAAGTCACCGCATACATATACTCCGGAAACGGATGTACGCAAATGGGAGTCAACTCGAATATTTTTACGTTCAGTCCGTTCCAGATGCAGGTTTTCAAGTCCCAAACCTTCAGTAACCGGCCTACGACCGACACTCATCAATAACTTATCGGCACATATACTATTTGCTCCATCAGCATTTTGATAGCATACATGTATACCTTCTTCATCTTGCGACAGGCTTGTTACCTTGGCATCAAGTAAGAATTTTATGCCACGTTTTGCATATTCTGCCCGCAGAGAAGCTGCCAGCTCACGATCGATGCCATTTAATATCTCACTCATCATTTCAACCACCGTTACCTGCACTCCAAGACTTGAAAAGAAAGAAGCGAACTCCATACCGATGACTCCTCCCCCTACAATAGTAAGCGAACGGGGTAATTCTTTATTCTCGAGTGCATCCCGATGCGTCCAGTAGCTTACTTGTTCTATGCCTTCTATGGAAGGAATAACAGTCTGGCTCCCTGTACAAATTATCAGATACTCACATTCGTATGTTTCATCTGCACAGCGAACAGTATTCTTATCGACAATATAAGCCTCCCCGCTGACAATAGTTACTTGCTGTGCCGTTAGTTTCGCCTTAATGCCTAATACAAGTTTACGGACTACTTTCGCCTTGCGTGAGATAATTTTCGGCAAATCGAAAGAAGTTTCAGAAACACTTATTCCATATTTTGCAGCATGACGTCCATTGTCATATATCTTTGCCGAATACAGTAAAGTTTTGGTCGGAATGCATCCTTCATTCAAACAAACACCTCCTAAATTGTTTTTTTCAAACAAAACAACACTCAGACCAGCTTTCCCTGCGGCTTCTGCAGCTGTATATCCAGCCGGTCCTCCGCCGATAATTGCAACTTGGTATTTCATACTTATTTTATTAGATTAATAGGTTTATATTAAAGTTACTTCCAGACTTCATACTTCATCTGAGGATAATGCTCGTATAATGCATCAACAAACAGCTCCGGATCTTTCATCGGATACCATCTGTCTTCTTTTTCTGAAACAATACGCAAAACCTTACGTTGAGGATCGAGGTATACTTTGGTTATTCCCTTTAAGGTAGATTTCGAAAAGCCCAAATAGCAGATTACCCGAACTGTTCCTTTTTCATCTATCTGATATTCCTTTATTCCTCCGTACATGGAGAAAAGTATATCGAAAATGAAAAAAAGGATAAGTACCATAGTATATATCCACCATGTTCCCTGATTATAGAATAAAAATATAATAGTCAGAATAAGACTACTCACAAGTGCACTTATAAGTGTTTCACATACAAATCTTTTAACTGACTTCCGAGGTTTAAAACTTTCCATAATCATCATTTTTAGTTATTCTCTACATTTTCATCTTCCTTTTTCATTTTCTTCTCAATCCAGCGGACAAATTCACCGGCATTCTGAGGAGAAACATATACCTTATCGGATTGATGACCATTTTGGTAACTTATTTCTATCCGATGTACCGATAAAGCTGGAGCTATTGAAAATGACTTTACTTCACGCATACCTGTAATGGATTCAAGTAATATGGTTTTATTGGCAATAAAACGTCCTGTCTCAATCTGTAATTTACCATTGCCTGTAACAATATATTGAGTATGAATCAACATCTCTATTTCAAATATCATGACAACAGCCATCAACAACGTAGCTATGGTGTAGTGAAACCAGAAAAAATCGAATAACAAAAAAGCGGTAACAGCCATCAGTAACCAATACCAACTGTCTACCTTAGAATGAAATGTTCTGTCCATTATCTCTGCAAGATTTATTAATTCTTTGTGAAGATAGCAAATTATCATCGAAAATACACTTCTTGAAAAGGTTCTTTAGAAAAAAAACAAAGATAAAACGCTGTCATATCAGTTTTTTTGTAGTTTTGCAGCAATATTATACATGTTGTTATGGTAAGAAAATTCGATTTTCTCGTTATCGGTTCAGGAATTGCCGGAATGAGCTTTGCGCTAAAAGTAGCGCATAAAGGTTCGGTTGCACTGATCTGCAAAGCCGGACTGGAAGAAGCCAATACCTACTATGCACAGGGAGGAATTGCTTCTGTAACAAATCTGAAAGTGGATAATTTCGAAAAACATATCCACGACACTATGGTGGCCGGCGACTGGATCAGTGATCCGGCAGCAGTAGAAAAGGTAGTACGTAATGCTCCTGCTCAAATTGAAGAATTAATAAAATGGGGTGTAAACTTCGATAAGAATGAAAACGGAGAATTTGACTTGCACAAAGAAGGAGGACACTCTGAATTTCGTATTCTTCATCACAAAGATAATACCGGAGCTGAAATTCAAACCAGCTTGATAGAAGCAGTAAAACAACACCCCAATATTACGGTCTTTACTAATTTTTATGCTGTAGAAATTATTACTCAACATCATCTGGGTATCATAGTAACCCGACATACTCCAGGTATCAAATGTTTCGGAGCTTACGTATTAAATGAACAAACAGGAGAAGTTGATACGTTCCTGTCGAAAGTGACAGTTATGGCCACAGGAGGATGTGAAGCCGTTTATACCCACACAACTAATCCATTGGTTGCTACAGGTGATGGTATTGCCATGGTTTATCGTGCGAAAGGTGTTGTAAAGGATATGGAATTCATCCAGTTCCATCCAACGGCCTTGTATCATCCGGGAGATCGCCCCAGCTTCCTGATAACAGAAGCAATGAGAGGGTATGGAGCTGTATTAAGAAATCTGGGAGGTGAAGAATTCATGCAGAAATACGATCCACGTCTATCTCTTGCTCCTCGTGATATCGTAGCACGTGCTATAGATAATGAAATGAAACAAAGAGGAGAAGATCATGTTTACTTGGATGTAACGCATAAAGATCCAGAAGAAACGAAAAAACACTTCCCGAATATCTATAAAAAATGTCTTAGCCTGGGCATTGATATTACAAAAGATTATATTCCAGTTGCACCTGCAGCTCATTACTTGTGTGGCGGTATAAAAGTTGACTTAGATGGACAATCTAGTATCAAACGTTTGTATGCCATTGGAGAATGCTCTTGCACCGGTCTGCATGGTGGAAACCGATTGGCATCTAATTCACTTATTGAAGCCATTGTATACGCAGATTCTGCCGCAAAGCATGCATTGAGTGTACTCGACCGCTATGATTTCAATGAAGATGTTCCAGAATGGAATGCAGAAGGTACTATCAGTAATGAAGAACGAATTCTGATAACTCAAAGCATGAAAGAAGTAAACCAGATAATGGAAGCATATGTAGGCATTGTACGAAGCAATTTACGTTTGGTACGTGCTTGGAATCGTTTGGATATCTTATATGAAGAAACAGAACGTCTATTCAAACGTGTAAAAGCATCCAGAGAAATTTGTGAACTGCGTAATATGATTAATGTAGGTTATCTGATTACTCGACAGGCTATGGAACGTAAAGAAAGTCGTGGCTTACATTATACAATCGATTATCCGCATCCTGCAAAAAAGGAAGGCGAACAATAAATACCTTATTCACTAATGTGGTAATATAGGGATATTCAGTAAATGTCCCCAAAAATAAAATGGCATATGAAGTGATTATGGTCTGTCATCTTCATATGCCATTTTTTATTGCTATTTTACTGTGTTTTCTTAAAAATTCTATCCGGCAGGACATAACGCTCCGGAAGAAGCCTGGTGACCTCTTCTGATTTTGTCAGTAAAAATCATATCATGCCGCTTTAACCGTCCTGTTCCTGATCTTGTCAATCATCAGTACGTGATAGTATCGGTCAAACGGTACCATCGTAGCGCACGAATCGGTACCAAGAAAATCATAAACAATTCAGTTCTGTAGCCTAATACAAACTTCATATCTTAGAGGCATAAGAAATCAAACGTCCTCAAGATATGGCAAACAGAACACTGAATATGGTGAAATTAAAAAGAGCATTTCAAATGCTGTCGGTTTCCACTCCCCAACGTGAGATATGCGCCCAACTACATATAGGTCGGGGAGTTCTGAACCGCTACAAGAAACTGGCCGATGAAGCCAAAGTTGATTACAGACGGTAGGCGGAATGAGTGAGGAGCAGATCCACAACCTGCTTCAGTCTCCTCCCGTCTCTCAACCGTCAGATCAGAAAACTGAACTGGATGAATTGTTGCCGGATTATGTCGAGGATCTTGCCAGACACCGTCATCTGACTGTCCAGCTGTTACATGAGGAGTACCTCAAGACACATCCCGACGGCTATGGGTATACCCAATTCAAGAAACACATCCGTGATTACCAGTATGCGCACAACCTTTCTTATCACAATACCTATATGCCTGGAGGAGAAATGCAGATAGACTTTGTCGGTGATAAGCTTTATATCACCGACCGTAGGACGCATACACATGCTTCCGTAGTGGTCTTGTGCTGTGTTCTTCCCTTTAGCGGACTGGCTTATGCCAAGGCCATGTATCATGCAAGCATGGAATTCTTCTTCAGCGGTCTGTCGGATGCCGTTACCTATTTTGGAGGGAGTCCGGAAGTCTGCAAGAGTGACAATATGGTCCAGTGGGTGAAAAAGTCGGACCGCTACGAGCCTACTTTCAATGATGCAGCCATTGAATGGTCCAGTTATTACGAGACTTCGCTGGAAGCCTGCCGCGTACGAAAGCCACGTGACAAGGGAGTTGTAGAAGGTATTGTGAACAAGTTCTATCAGTATATTTATGCGGCTATCCGGGATGAAGAGTTCCATACGCTGGATGAACTCAACAACCGTATTTTCGAACTTACTGACCAGTTTAATGACCGGCCTTCACGTACTACCGGAAAAAGCCGCAGGATGGTTTTTGAAGATCAGGAGCGGGACAGTCTGCGGCAACTTCCTGATGTACCCTTCCGCTTTCGCTACCGTAAGGAGGTCAAGCTCACAGGCGATTATCATGTAACTGTCGGCCGACTGGAAGAACGCCATCTTTACAGCGTGCCTTACACCTATGTCGGTCAAAAGGTAACCGTCCTTTGGGATACGGAAACGGTTGAAATCTATCAGAACAACACAAGAATAGCCTTACACCGCAGATGCTTGAGCGGAGGACGTACCACGGAAAAAGCACACATGCCGGAGAATCACCTGGAATATCTTCACAGTAAGGGACGGAATGCCGCTTTTTACCTGGAAGAGGCTGAATCCATCGGAGTCTATACCCGGAAAGCTGTGGAGAAAGTCCTGGCATCTCCCAAATATGTAAGCCATGCCTACCGTTCATGTGAGGGCATATTGGCCCTACGCCGTAAATATGGCAAGGACAGGCTGGAGAACGCCTGCAGGCATGTGTCTGAAAGCGGAACTGTTACTTATAATATGCTCAGGAATATCCTTCAGGGCAATCTTGACAAAACTGAAATCCAATCTGCCGTAACCTTCACGCCCGAGAATGAATATGTACGTGGCGCAAAGGCTTTTGCAAACATTTAAAATCCTGTTGATTATGAATACACAAGAAACCATCGTACAACTCAAGGAATTGAAACTGAAGGGTATGGCTGACACACTTGAATCCCTGATGAATCTTCCGGTACAAACCCGTCCGTCATTTGATTTTGCCATAGCCAAGATGGTAGAGGCGGAAATCCTGGAAAGAAAAGAACGTAAGACAGAAATGTTCCTCAGAACCAGCAAACTCCGCTATCATGCAATGATTGAAGATGTAGCCTGTGGGGTAGAACGAAACTTCACGGCTGAACAACTAGCCGTACTTGCTGACTGTTCCTTTATACGCCGACATGAGAATCTGTTGATACAAGGCAAGTGCGAATGCGGAAAGACCTTCCTGGCCTGCGCCCTCGGCAGACAAGCCTGCACCATGGGCTTCCGGACGGTCTATCTGAACATGAACAGGCTGGTAGAGAAAATTACTCTGTCCAGGCTTGATGGTACATTCCTTAAAATGATTACTTCATTAGAGAAGAATGACCTGATCATATTGGACGACTTCGGCTTGCAACCGATGGATACCAATACCAGACTGGCCTTGCTACAAATCCTGGAAGAAAGATACGAGCGAAAATCCATGATTATAGCATCGCAACTGCCCATCTCCAAATGGTATGATTATATCGGAGATCCGACTCTGGCAGATGCAATTATGGACCGTCTCGTGGCTAACTCAAACAAAATTGAGTTAAAAGGAGAATCCATGAGGCAGAGAAAGAAAAAATAATATACTTTTACAGGACTGAATATGGTACCGTTTGCAGCGTCATGACGGTACCGATTCGAGCGATACGATGGTACCGATTACAGTGCTACGCATGGTACCGATTCAGCGCTATCGTCAAGTACGGCATTTGCCGTATGTATTCCGAAGAAGATCCACAGGATTTCCGTCTTCCTGTTCCGTGCCTTCATCCTCGAGAGCGAGTAATGCTGCTTCTGTGTGCCGAAGCTTCCTTCAAGCCGGGTGGCCCTTTCCCTTGAAAGTTCACTTCTGAGAACCTTTCTCAAGGATTCATCCCTGGCTGCCCTTCCCTTGCGTACAAAGGACGTGGAGATTCCGTATTTCGTGCAGAACTTCCTGTTGGCATTATTGGCATATATGGAATCGGCAGCCACACACCTTACCCTCACGTTCATGAGTTTCTGCTGCATGCGGATGCAGTCCTTCAGGCGTATGCCCTCGTTGAAAGCCTTGAACGAGAGGTGTTCGATGAACGATATGCCGTTGTTGACTTTTGCCATACGCCCAAACGGAAATACCGAGTGAAGCCTGCCAAGCTCACTCTCATTAAAACTCTTGCGGTATTTTTCCAAAATATCAAATTCTGTAAAGCCCAAAGTAGGGTGAATCTCTGAAATATTTTGTACTTTTGCCATATCTTGGTTTGGGAATTTCCCTCGTTTTGGCTGCCAAACCTTATTTGTGGGGGAATACCTAAAGATACAAAAAAACCAGCTAATTCGCAACACTTTGTGTATGAATTAGTTGGCTAATTTTATTCTATTTACAAAATATCCCTAAATAATCAACACTCTGATTTAATATTTTAAGATTGGATACTGTTTCAGTATATATTTTTTAGAGCAGACTCAAATATAACTTCGAGTTAATATATTGAGAATAAGAACATAATAATAAAAGCATTAATATTATGGTACCCAATTATAATATTAAAAACAGCTATTCCTATGTTCTCTGAGTTTAAAGTTACAAAGATTTTTAATATAGCCAGATAATTTTTGTAAGAAATTTACTTATCACTATAAAAATATATAATTAGAGGTAAGAAAAGTAAGTATTATAATATGAGTAATGGAAAAGATGAAGTCAGCCTTTCATAGGATGAACTTTATACAATTCCGATAAATAGAAAAAAGAACGTTTAGGAAGTATCATTGCAATCATAAAGGGCACCGATGTCCGGACTATCACTTCTGCTCTGTTGAAGTTTTCCAGACGCAGACGCTTCCAGAGCAGGGAGATAACCCTCGACATGGCTCCGAACATGGAGCAGACAGCACGTATCTGCTTCCCTGCCGCACGCCGTGTGACAGACCGTTTCCACGTGCAGAAGCTGGCTTATGGGCAGTACAGGAAATGAGAGTGAAGACTCGCTGGGAAGCCCTGGATAAGGAATCCATACAAATGGCACATGCCAAAGCATGTGGAAAAATCTATCATGCTCCAGTATTCGAGAACAGGAATTCAAGGAAGCAGCTGCTGGCAAGAAGCATATATCTCCTCTATAAGAAAGAGTCTTTATGGACCGAATCACAGCGTGCGCATGCTGAAATCCTCTTCAGGAAAATCCCGATATAAAGAAAGCGTATTATCTTTCAATGAAACTTGGACTGATATATCACCAGTGCAAGTATAAGGATACAGCATTGACAAGACTTGCCAGATGGTATGACGAGGTGGACAGATCGGGATTCCTTGCTTTCTCAAGAGTGGCAAGATCCATATAGGCACATTATCTGGAAATCAATAACTTCTTCGAGAAGCGTTCCACAAATACCGCATCTGAATCCCTCAATGTAAAAATAAAGAGCTTCCGTTCACAGTTCAGAGGCTTTATAGGATAGTTCAGGCTTGCTAAAATTTATGCTTAACCAACGAATTCCTCAGTTTTTTACGTTGATCCATTTAAAAGCTTTAATGACTACAATGAAGTGCTCAATTTCTTCAACAATAGGTCAATGCATTGCTGAATCGTTCAACACTAAAATTAAACAGTTTCAGGGCACAACCTAAAGGAGTAGTGATTTAAGTTCTTTTTCTTTAGGCTGATGAAACTTTACACTTAGTCCCACTAATTTTCGGGTGAGCCATTATCATTTCTCTCACTAAGAGAAAACTTCTCTATACCGTGCCTCCGCCGGGGCAGAGGGAAATCTTCACTTCCATTTCCTTCGTAACATGAACTGCCGGAGAAAGCCCCTGCGGGAGAGGAAGCCCTTCGCCCGCCGTCGGAGCCCTGGGGCAGGGACATAAAAAAAGGTCCCGCAGCACCGTTGCTGCAGGACCCTAAAGACGGCGACTACCTACTCTCCCACTTGCGCAGTACCATCGGCGTGACGAAGCTTAACTTCTCTGTTCGGAATGGGAAGAGGTGGAACCTTCGTGCAATAGTCACCTGAATATCGTTTTATGTATTCATGACTCACAAGCAAGCAATTCCAGCACATCTCTCTAAGCTGAAAGTATATACCATCCATCCTCTCAAGGAAAGTGGACGGGCAATTAGTAATGCTCGGCTTTGGTGTCTCCACCTTTACACCTGCATCCTATCAACGTCATCGTCTTTGACGACCCTGAGAAATCTAATCTTGTGGCCGGCTTCGTACTTAGATGCTTTCAGCACTTATCCGATCCAGACTTAGATACCCGGCAATGCACCTGGCGGCACAACCGGTAAACCAGAGGTCAGT
>ENA-OPCC01001346-OPCC01001346.1-human-gut-metagenome-genome-assembly--contig:-NODE-1346-length-10734-cov-2.687143_pt1 | contig 10734 bp, 6 predicted proteins | sample MGYA00241558_ERZ501467 | MGnify/ENA primary metagenome ERZ501467 (study PRJEB25962, sample SAMEA2042620) | human gut metagenome | biome: human gut; feature: human-associated habitat; material: faeces...
GCCGTCACCCTTGATTGCAAAGGCATTCAGCATGAAGGGCATCAGGCCCATAGGGCAATGCTCTACGCATTTACCGCAGCGGATGCAGTTTCTTTCTTCGGGAATGTATGCTTCGTCCTTTGTGAAGCAAAGCAGACCGGAGGTTGTCTTAACAGACGCAACATCCAAAGTATACAGTGTGGGACCCATCATAGGACCACCTGCAATCAGCTTTACGGGAGGGTTTTCTTCATTGAAACCGCCAATGGCATCTACCAGATCTCTCAGTGTCATACCGATTCTGATTTTGTAGTTGCCGGGGTTTTTGATACCCTTACCGGAAACGGTAACGATTCTTCTCATCAGAGGTCTGCCCTTGCAGATTGCTCTTTCGATTGCAACAACGGTATCTACGTTGTCTACGATACAGCCTGCGGATGCGGGCAGTGCGCCGGATTTTACTTCTCTCTTTGTGATAGCGTAAATCAGGTGTTTTTCAGAGCCCTGAGGGAATTTTGTTACCAGAGGCTGAACAGTGATGTTATCAATGCCCTCGCATGCCTTCTGCATGGAAGCGATTGCTTCGGGCTTGTTCATTTCGATACCGATTACGCCCTTTGCGTTGGGATGCAGCTTCAGCATAATCTGCAGACCTCTTACGATTCTTTCAGGTTCTTCCAGTGAACGCAAAACCAATAGCTGTCGGCGTGTCGACCATCAACATGGTCAACCACATCCGCATTTTGAGGTCCAACCACGGTTCTCGCATGACAAAAGCCGGAAGCTCCGTGGTCAGCGGAGGCTCCCGGCTTTGTTGTTCGGCTACTGGATATTCAGCTTTGGTCATTCGAATCGCTGACCATTGCTAATGCTGCCTGTAGCCGACTGTTTTCAGTTATTACTTCAGTTATCGCTGATCAGGCAGCTCACTCGGCATTGGCCGGGCCGGCGGCAACCGGTTCTGCAGCCGACTCGACCGTGGCGACAGCCTTCTTGCGGTTCAGGTACCGCTTGATGGCCACAATCTCCAGGCCGATCACGAGCACCGCGGTCACGCCCCAAGCCACGTACATGGCGGTCTTCCAGATCGGGGTGGCGACCTTCGGCTCGCCATTCGCGTACTGCCAGCTGTTGGCGGCCGTGTACAGGATGTTGTGCGCGGCCTGACGCATCGCCTTCACGGAAGTGGCGGACTTATCGGTGATGTGGTTGGTGATCTTCGTGGTGGCAAGCATCGAATCGTTGCCCGCACGCACTTCCTGATCGGCGTTCTGGTAGCCGTAGCCGCCGAAGTAATCGGTCAGGACGAAGCCCTTGAAGCCCCACTCGCCGCGCAGCACGGTCTGCAGCAGGTTGCTGGAAGCGCCGGCGTAGGTGTAGCCGATGTAGTTGAAGGAGCTCATCACGGCCTGGGCGCCGCCTTCCTTCACGCTCATCTCGAACGGCTTCAGATAGGTTTCACGGATGGACTGCTCGTTGGCCCACGTGCACACCATGTTGGTGCGGTTGGTCTCCTGGTCGTTGAGTGCGAAGTGCTTCATGAAGGAGTACACGCCCTTGGACTTGGCGCCGGCGATTTCGTTGGAGGCCATCGCACCGGAGAGCAGGGAGTCCTCGGAGAAGTACTCGAAGGTACGACCAGAGAATGCCGAACGGTGGATGTTCATGGCCGGAGCGTACCAACCAGCCACGTGCATGTCGTGAGCCATGTCGCCGATCATCTCACCGAACTGCTTGGCGAGATCACGGTTCCAGGTGCAGGCGAACGCGGTGGAGGCCGGGAAACCGATGGAGCCAACACCGGTGAAGTTGTTGTTCAGCGAGGCCGGGCCGTCGGCGTCGGTCAGCTGGATCTTGCCGACGGACTTCACAGCCGGAGTGCCGTAACCACCATTGGCGATCAGGTTGTCCATATCGTCGAAGGTGAGCTGGTCGAGCAGCTTGTCCTAATCGGCGTCGTCATAATCCTTGCCATACATCTGGTACAGCTTCAGGCCATTCTTGGCACCGGTGGTCGGCATCTCGTCCGAATCGTTGTCATACTTCTTCGGATCGTAGTTGCTGTTGTTGGTGAACTCGGCCTTGGCTTCGTCGCTCATCGAGAAGTTGGTCGGAGCGGCGGTGGCCTTGGCATAGTTCGCGAAGTGGCCCGCGCGAGACAGGTACGTCACGTCGCCGGCGGCGTAATCGAACTCGTTGGTGGCGGCCACGGCATCGCCGTTATGGGTGTTCGAGTCGGAATTGTAGGTGACGGTGTCCTTCACGGTGACCTTCTGATGGTCGATCACGTGGTGCGAATCGGACTGGATGGAGATGTCGTAATCGCCCTGCTCCAGCACGTACGCCTTAGCGTCCTTCTGGTCGTAGGAGGCCATGTCGTCATCGTCGAACTCGATCTTCACGGTCTGGGAAGCGCCCGGCTCGAGCTTCTTGGTCTTTTCGAACGCAACCAGGTTCTTGGATGCCTTCTCGATGCCGCCATCGGTGTACGGCGGGTTATAGTAGACCTCGACCACGTCCTTGCCGGCCTTATCGCCGGTGTTGGTGACGGTCACATCGAACGAGATCTTGCCGTTCTTGTAGGAGACCTTGCCCATCTCCTGCTTGAACTTCGTGTAGGACAGGCCGTAGCCGAACGGGAACATGACGGTGTCGTCGTAGTTGATCAGACCTTCGTCGGCGGCGGTCTCATAGAACTTGTAGCCAACGTAGATGCCTTCGACGTAGTTGACGAACGTCGGGGTCACCGTGACCTTGTCGCCACTGAAGCCCATGTAGGAAGCAGTGAGATCATCCGCATTGTCGTAAGTGAACTTGCCGTTCGTGCCGACGGACGAAGCGTTGCCGGCGGCGGTGCCATCGGTGTTGTTGAACACAGCGGTCTTGGTCAGGTCCTTCGCGAACGTGTCGGAGGTCTTGCCGGACGGATTCACATCGCCGGCGAGCACCTCACCCAGTGCGGAGAAGCCGGTCTGGCCGGCCGGCGGGCACCACAGCACGGACTTGATCTGCGGATACTGGGACAGGAAGTCGAACTGGAACGCGTTGGCGCCGTTGTAGACGAGCGTCACCTTCTTGAAGTTCTTGGTGACCAGGTCGATCATGTCGAGCTCGGTCTGGGACAGCTGCAGGAAGTGCTCGCCATCCTTGAAATCTTCGTAGTCCTTGGAATTGTTGTTGTAGGTGATGCCCTTCGCCTTCATGTTCGTCGGCAGGTCAGCGCCTTCGCCGCCGACGCGGGTGATGGTGATGACGGCTTCGTCGGAGAAGTCCTTGGCGTCGGAGATCAGCTTGTCGGAATACTGCTTGGCCGGAACCTCAGGCAGGGTCCAATCCTGCGACCACATAGCCACCATCGGGCGGTCCTTGCGGTAGTCGGTGTACAGCTTGGTCAGCTCGGAATTGGTTTCGATGCCGGCCTGCTTCATGCCGTCAAGCATGGAAACGGTCTCGTACTGGTCGGACATGGAGCCGGAGCCGGTGCCGCCGTAAACCGGGTTGGTGGAGCCCCAACCGAACACGTTGACCTTCTTGTTGGACAGCGGCAGGTTGGAATCGTCGTTCTTCAGCATGGTGATGGCTTCCGACTGCACTTCCTTGGCCAGCTCGTTGGCTTTGGAAACGGTGGTGTCGGACAGCATGTACTTGGTGGTGGTCGCGTTGTTGAGCAGCGTGGAAAGCGGGCCGGTCAGCATCATGGACACGGCCACGACGATGCCGACAAGCGCCACCAGCCAGGATTCGGAATGGACGATCTTACGGGTCGCCACTTCCTTGACCGTCTTCTTGTTGACGGCAAAAGTGATAATCAGCGCGAGCGCGAACAGCACGCCAATCGCAATAAGGTACGGCGTCAATGAGCCGATGACGTTCATAACGTCAGCCATGTTGATTTGCAGCATGGTCTGCCTCCTCCTTGATTCTCATAACCAAACGACACGTAGGCTCCGATGCCTTTATCGGAACCGCGAAACCATTCAACACTGCCCCGCATCTCATGGTTTCGGTGAAGTGGCTGCAGATGCGTGCGGCAAGTGAAGACACTTCTTCATGTCGATGATTCGATTTCATCAGACTTCAACGTGCGGCACATGGCGTTTTCCCCAGCCTGTCAATTCGCGTGCATAATCTGCACGCCAAGTACGATGGAAGTATGAGCGACTTAAGCGCATTGAATCTGGAAGCAGGCAGCCTGGTTGGCGGCTACACGTTGATTTCCCGGCTTGGTTCGGGTGCCATGGGCTCGGTATGGCGTGTGCGGGACGATGGCGGCCATCAATATGCGATGAAGATTTTGCGTGATTCCCTCTCCGACGACGATTCCCCGCAGCAGCAGCGCGACGAGTTGACCGCACGCGAGCGCCTGCGCAGGGAGGCGATGGCGTTGCAGAAGGTGCGGCATCCGGGCGTGTGCGGCATTGTGGATATGGAACTTGACGACGCGTTGGCTTTTATTGTGACCGAGTTGATCGAAGGCAAGAATCTGCGTGAGGATGTGCGCGTCAATGGCCGATATGTGGGCGACGATTTGGAACGGCTGGCCCTGATTGAGGCGGTGCGTGCCGGGCATGCGGCCGGCATCGTGCACCGCGATATCAAGCCGACGAATGTGATGGTGTCGAGCACCGGCCCGGTATTGGTGGATTTCGGCATCGCTATGGGCGAAGGCGAAAGCCATGTGACGCGTACCGGTCTGGTGATGGGCACGCCGGGGTTCATCGCGCCGGAAATCATTGATGGCGCGGAATCGGATGAAATGACCGATTGGTGGTCGGTGGCGAGCGTATTGGCGTTCGCCGCTACGGGTGAGCCGGTGTTCGGCACGAAGCCGATGATGACCGTGTTGGAACGCGCCGCGGCCGGCAGCGCCAATCTTGCGGGACTTCCCGCGGGCACGATGGCCGCGTTCCGTTCGGCGCTCAATCCGGATCGGACGAAGCGGTGCACGCCGGACGATTTGCTGCAGGCGATCGCCGTGGATGCGTTGAATCCGCAGGCGTGGGTTGCGGCCGACAATGGTGGCGCAGCGGATGGCGATACGGAGGCGATGCCCCCTTTTGTTGAATCGCCCGACAATCCGCGCACGTTGTGGCAATCGCAGGACGACATAACCGGCGAAAACGCCATCGGCACGCGCACGATGCCAAGGCTCAGCGAAGCAACGCAGGCGATCGGGCAGCCCGATGTGAGCGCAACTCAAGTAATCGGGAAACAAGTGACCAGCCAATCCGACGCGAGCGCAACGCAGGTGATCGCACCTGTTGACGATGCCGAGACCAGCGTGCTTTCCGACGCACTTCCCAACGTGGGCAGCACGCGGGCGATGCCGACAGGCACGCAGGTAATGCCGCAATCCATGCCGTCAACACAAATGCTGCCGGCCCAGAACGCATGGAATCCAGCGGAAGCGCCGACGCAAGTCGACCCGACCATCAAACCCGCGTTGCAACGCATCGCCATGCGGCAGCCACCGTCCGTCATACCGCAGGCCACGGTGGCCGCGGCGCAGCAATCGCCCGCAATGTCATTCCCGCCGGTACCCGGTATGGATGGGCCGAACGTTGCGGAAGCACCCAATCCCGCCGATGTGAAGCGTGGCGCGATGTTGGGCCGGGGCATGCTCCCCTGCGCGCTGATGGCGATTCCCGTGGCCGTCTGCGGACTGTTCTCACTGTGGACGGCGATGGCAGCCGCGTTGCTGTTCGCCTGTGCGCTGGCCACTATCGGATTCAACACGGAGGCGCAGCTCGAGCGCGAAGGCAAACGTGGCGGCGAGAAGAAAAGTTCCGACTGGCTGCTGCGATTGGCGGGACTGCCCTGGCACATCGTGAAGGGCTTCGGCGTCGCCATCGTGCGGACGCTGATCATGTTGGCCGTGGCCGCGCTGGGTTTGTCGCTCACCACGGTCGTGCTGCAGCTTCCGTATGCCGTGATGGATACGTGGATATTTGGATTGACGATTCCGATGCCGACGCTGCTTGGCGGTCCGCTTTCCGAAAGCGGGCTGGCGCAGGCTGCGTTCTGCGCGATCGGCTGGCTTGTGGCCGTGGCCGCTCCGGGCGCGATCGTACTGCGATTGGGCGGCGGCGCACTGCGTAAACAGCCGTATCTGCGCCACTTGAGCGAACTGCCGACGCAATCGCAAGGCAATACGGAATTCCCGGCGAATCGATAGCAAGGCATCGCTAGTATGGTGCCCAGCACAACAACGTGAGGTCGAAAGGAATATCGATGGCCCAGAACAGCAAGGATGCGCAGAAGCGTACCAGCCGCGCCGAGCGTAGGGCCGCTGAGGCCGCAGCGATGAAGGCGCGCGCCGAGCAGATGGAGAAGGAGCGATGCCGAGGTGCTGGAGTTCATCGTCAAGCCCAACGCTCCGGCCGTCAAGACCCGGATCAAGGATCTGGGGCTGCCCGAAGATACGATCATCGGCGGCATCGTGGTGGCGGTGCTGGTGATTCTGGTGGCGATCGGCGCGTTCACCGTGTACCACAACATGCATAAGAAGGCCGAAACGAAGGTTTCCACCGAAACCGTGCAGGAAGCGTACACGGCGTTGCAGAAAGTGAAGAACACTCCGAAGCTCGTCGATAAGAAGGGCGGCCTGCTGATTTCCAAGAACGGCTACGGCAAGGCTGTGGAGGGCGCGCCGACCGTCGAGCTCTACATGGATTTCCTGTGCCCGGGCTGCGGCAACCTGCACCGCCAGTTGGACGCCGACCTGCAGAAGATGGTCGATGCCGGCCAGATCAATCTGGACCTGCATTTCATGGCGTTCATGGACCGTTGGTCCACCGACGAGTATTCCAGTCGCGCGGCGAACGCGGCCATCTACCTGGCCGAGCATGACAGCGACCCGAACCATCTGATCTCCTTCCTGGAGAAGGTCTACGCCGAGGATTTCCAGCCGGAGGAAGGCTCCGCATACAAGTCGGTGAGCGACGCCAAGATCAAGGAGCAGATGATCGCCGCGGGTGTTTCCAAGGATGTTGCGGACAAGGCGTTTGGCCGCGATTATCAGGAATGGCTTGATGCGATCGACACTTACACGCCGAAGCGTTCCGAACTGTGGCATCAGTCCGGCAGCTACAAGGGCAGCATGACCACGCCGACCGTGATCATCAACGGCAAGTATTGGGATATGGACCAGCTGACCACCGCCCAGACGACGGTTAAGGACGGTCTGTTGGAATCAATCGGCCTGAAGGACAGCGAAGTCGGCGTTGCCGGCAAGATGCCGTCCATCGGAGCCAAGAAGGGGCCGATTTCCGTCACCACGGGCGAATAACCCCTTACGGGCAGCCGGCGCGTCTCAACCCGCAATGCTAAGTTGACTGCGGTGGAAGCGCTGGTTATGCTATTCATCGTTCCTCTGTTGTTTTCATAGCAAAAGAGGACATGCCTCCTTAGCTCAGATGGCCAGAGCGGCCGCCTTGTAAGCGGCAGGTCGTCGGTTCGATCCCGACAGGAGGCTCGAACCCGTATGACGGGCTTGGACCTCTTACCATGGGTAAGTGCTCCAGAAGTCTTCCCCCAACTTGAGACTTCTGGCAAAGCGGACGAGACGTCCCCCAACCTGTCTCGTCCGACCGGGGGCAGGACATCCCCTTCTCTCCTGCCCCCTTTTTATTTTTCGCTTTTCGCACCTGCTTTCAAAAATGTGGCGGTATGGATAAAACCATCGGAAAGCACGGCGACCGTTCCAGCTGAGCCGTTACAATAACGGCGTTGTAGGCAGCGCTGAAAAGAGGATAAATGACGAGAAGGTGGACCCCTCGGAGATTCGTGACGCTTCGTCGTGTCCGCGTCATGGCATGCGTGGCCTCATTGACTTTGACTTCGGCGTTGGCGTTTGGTGTGGGCGCGCGCAAATCCGTGGCATTGACCGTCAATGGGGAGACCACCACGGTGACCACATATGCGATGAGCGTGGACCGTCTGCTGCAGGAGCAGGGCGTGAAAGTCAAAACGCACGACCTGGTGGAATCGACCAGCCCGACCAGCATGCTGAAGAACCATGATGTGGTGAACGTGCAGAGCGCATACCAGACCACCATCACCATCGACGGCCAGGAAGTGCCGTTCTGGACGGTCGCGTCCAGCGCCGAGCAGTTGCTGGACTTCTTCAACCAAAACGAAACCGAAGCGGCGAAAATCACCGTCAATATCAGCAACGTCTACAACAAGCTCACCGGCGGTCTCATCATCAACCAGAAGGGGCCCGTCACCGTCATCGCGGACGGGAAAAGCTCGGTGGCGCCGAACGGCAAGCTGCCCGCCGCCTCCATTCTTGACGCCAAAGGCATCACGTCGGGCAAGGAGGATCGCGTCAGTGTCGAAAAGGACGGCAAGACGACCATTCTGCGCGTCCGCCGCGTGACGCATGGTGAGGAGACCCGCACGAAGGAAGTGCCGTTCGGCACGCAGACCATCATCGACCCGAACCTGCAGCCGGGCGAAGTCACGGTACGGCAGGAAGGCGAAAACGGCGAAATCCAGCAGACGTACGCCGTCACCTACGTGGATGGCGTGAAGGAAAGCGAGACGCTGACCGGAGAGAAGACCACGAAAATCGCCATCGACAAAGTCATTGCGGTCGGACCGGAAAAAACTACGGACGATACCGACAAGTCCGACAAATCCGACAACAGCGGCAACGGCAACAGCAACGGCGATAACGGCGATTCCGGCAAGACGGACGACGGCAAGAACGATTCGGGTAAGAACGACTCGAATAAAAACGACAATAAGTCCGATTCGAACAAGTCCGATTCCGACAAAACCGATTCGAACAAGTCGGATTCCTCGGATAAGAACAATTCGAACAACAACTCGAATAACAATTCCAACAACACCAAGAAGGACGATCCGGCACCGACCCCCACACCAACCCCTGCACCGCAGCCGACTCCCGCACCCCAGCCCAAACCGCAGCCCACGCCGCAGCCGAGCAATCCTTCCGCAGGCTGCCGCTTGTACCATCCTTCCGCGGCACAGGCACAGGCCTACGCTTCCGGCGCGGCGGCGCAGCGCGGCTGGACCGGCCAGAACTGGACGGATCTGGTCAAACTCTGGAATCGCGAATCCGGATGGAGCTGGAGCGCGGAAAACGTGTATTCGGGCGCATACGGTATTCCACAAGCGTTGCCGGGCAGCAAAATGGCCACGTTCGGCGCGAATTGGAAGGACGATGCCGCCGTGCAGATCGACTGGGGTCTGAGCTACATCGCACAGCGGTACGGCAGCCCGTCCGCGGCGTGGCAGCACTCCGAACAGACCGGATGGTACTGATCCGGCTAATCGCCAACGATTTTCGTACCGGCATGAACGGATAATGAGGGAATGACAGAAGAGGGAATGACGGAAAACGTGAACGAGCATACGCAGGGCCATTTGCTGGGGGCGGCCGACATCCGACGCATCGCCGCCGACGCGGGTATCAGCCCGACGAAGAAATTCGGGCAGAATTTCGTGATTGATCCGGGAACCGTGCGTCGCATCGTGCGCGAGGCCGGCGTGACCGCCGACGACCATGTGCTGGAAGTCGGTCCCGGACTGGGTTCGCTGACGCTGGCGATTCTGGAAACCGGCGCCACGATGACGGCTGTGGAAATCGACCCGCCGGTCGCCGAACGCCTGCCGAAAACCATCGCCGAATTCATGCCGGACGCCGTGGACCGCTTCCGTGTGGTCAACCGCGACGCACTTACCGTCAATCCGGAGAATCTGCCCGATTTCAAGGATGACGATTCCTTCACGCTGGTGGCCAATCTGCCGTACAACGTGGCCACGCCGATTCTGCTCACCCTGTTGGAACGTTTCGACAATCTGGGCACCTTCCTGGTGATGGTGCAGAAGGAAGTGGCGGACCGTTTGAGCGAGAAGCCCGGTTCGAAGATCTACGGCACGCCGAGCGTGAAGCTCGCATGGTACGGCACCGCGGAACGCGTGGGCGTCATCGGCCGCAACGTGTTCTGGCCGGCCCCGAACGTCGATTCCGCGCTGGTGCTGTTCAAGCGCTACCCGGGCGGTCACACCCCCGCCGCGGACAATGCGGACGGTTCCGTGGTGAATCGCGAAACCGTGTTCCGTTTGATCGACGCGGCTTTCGGGCAGCGCCGCAAGACCCTGCACGCCGCATTGAAGAAAATCGTGCCGTCCGAAGCGTTCGAGAAGGCCGGCATCGACCCGACCCGTCGTGGCGAGACGCTCACCATCGACGAATTCGTGGCGTTGGCACGCGCGTTGGATGAGGTGTTCGCGTCATGAGCACCATTGATTCGCCTGCCATCGGAACGGCCACCATCAACGCCGTGAGCGTGGACTGCCCGGCGAAAACGAATCTGACCCTGCATGTGGGCCCGTCGCATGCCGAATGGGGCGGCCGTCATGAACTCGACACCATCTATTGCGCGGTCGGCGTATACGACACCGTCACCGCCACGCGCAAAGCGCCGGGAAGCGGCTTCTCACTGAATCTCGAGGGCGCGTATCTGGGCGACCTGGCCTCTTCCGGCAGCGATATGCGCCGCAACCACGCCGTGCTGGCATTGTTCGCCATGGCCGAAGCGAGCGGCCATGAGCCGGACGTGGCGTTGAACATCGACAAGCGCATCCCCGTCGGCGCGGGCATGGCCGGCGGTTCCGCCGATGCGGCGGCGACGATTCTGGCATTGAACACGTTGTGGGATCTCGATTGGCCGATCGAACGCCTGCAGGAAGTCGCGGCCACGCTGGGCGCGGACATGCCGTTCT
>ENA-OPCC01001352-OPCC01001352.1-human-gut-metagenome-genome-assembly--contig:-NODE-1352-length-10707-cov-14.055764_pt1 | contig 10707 bp, 10 predicted proteins | sample MGYA00241558_ERZ501467 | MGnify/ENA primary metagenome ERZ501467 (study PRJEB25962, sample SAMEA2042620) | human gut metagenome | biome: human gut; feature: human-associated habitat; material: faeces...
CGTCCGGGGCATGTCAATCCTCTGCGTGCCCGTTCGCGTGGAGTCCTTCGTCGCGCTGGACATACTGAGGCGAGTGTCGATTTGGCTAAACTTGCCGGTTTGTATCCTGCTGCCGCGTTGATTGAAATCATCAATGAAGACGGAACCATGGCTCGTCTGCCCCAATTGGTGGAAGTGGCCCGTCGTTTCGGATTGAAAATAATCTCCATCAAAGACCTGATCGCATACCGTCTTCAGATGGAGTCGATTGTTGATAGAGGAGTGGAAGTGGATATGCCTACGCAGTTCGGACATTTCCGTCTGATACCTTTCCGTCAGAAATCGAACGGGATGGAGCACATTGCATTAATAAAAGGAACGTGGGACAAAGACGAACCGATTCTGGTACGTGTGCACTCTTCGTGTATGACTGGTGATATTTTCGGTTCATGCCGTTGTGAATGTGGTGAGCAGCTTCATAAAGCTATGCAGATGATCGAAGCTGCCGGAAAAGGGGTAATTGTCTATATGAATCAGGAAGGTCGTGGTATTGGTTTGATGAACAAGATTGCCGCTTATAAACTCCAGGAAGAAGGATATGATACGGTAGATGCCAATCTCCATTTGGGTTTTGATGCCGACGAACGTGATTATGGGGTCGGTGCGCAGATTTTGCGTGAGATCGGAGTGAAAAAGATGAAGTTGATGACGAATAATCCGGTGAAACGTATCGGTCTGGAAGCCTATGGGTTAGAGATTACCGAGAACGTGGGAATAGAGGTTAAACCGAATCCTTATAATGTACGTTATCTGAAGACAAAGAAAGAGCGGATGGGGCATACGCTTCATTTTAATAAGTAAACTGTCTATTTGCTTTCATATATCAAATATTATAGTTTATTTTGCAATCAAATTCACTCAACAACAATAAAATAGATACGAAATGAACCAACTATCAGACCGTTTGAACAGCTTGTCGCCTTCGGCGACTCTTGCTATGTCGCAAAAAAGCGCTGAGCTGAAAGCTCAGGGTGTTGATGTAATTAACCTCAGTGTGGGAGAACCCGATTTCAATACTCCCGATCACATCAAAGAAGCTGCCAAGAAAGCGGTAGATGACAACTTCTCTCGTTACTCTCCGGTTCCGGGCTACCCGGCTTTGCGCAATGCAATCGTAGAGAAACTGAAGAAAGAAAACGGTCTGGAATATACAGCCGCTCAGATTTCTTGTGCAAATGGTGCAAAACAATCTGTATGTAACACCATCATGGTGTTGGTAAATCCGGGTGATGAGGTGATTGTGCCTGCTCCTTACTGGGTAAGCTATCCGGAAATGGTGAAGCTGGCCGAAGGTACTCCGGTTATCGTACGTGCCGGTATCGAACAGGATTTCAAGATTACTCCTGCACAGCTTGAAGCTGCCATCACTCCGAAAACACGTGCGTTGATTCTCTGTTCTCCGTCCAACCCGACAGGTTCTGTATATTCTCAGGAAGAATTGAAAGGTTTGGCTGAAGTATTGGCTAAACACGAACGTGTTATTGTTGTTGCCGACGAAATATACGAACATATCAATTACATCGGAAAGCACCAGAGCATTGCTCAGTTTGCAGAAATTAAGGACCGTGTAGTCATTGTAAACGGTGTTTCGAAAGCCTATGCCATGACAGGCTGGCGTATTGGTTTTATCGCTGGTCCGGAATGGATTGTAAAAGGTGTGAACAAATTGCAGGGACAATATACTTCTGGTCCTTGTTCTGTTTCTCAGAAAGCTGCTGAAGCTGCCTATACCGGTACTCAGGCTCCGGTAGAAGAAATGCGTCAGGCTTTTGAACGTCGTCGTGACCTGATTGTGAAGCTGGCGAAGGAAATCCCGGGATTTGAGGTAAATGTTCCTCAGGGAGCTTTTTATCTGTTCCCGAAGTGTGACTCTTTCTTCGGCAAGAAAGATGGTGACCGTGTAATCAATAATGCAGACGACTTGGCAATGTATTTGCTTGAAGTTGGTCATGTAGCATGTGTTGGTGGTACTTCGTTTGGTGCTCCTGAGTGTATTCGTATGAGTTATGCAACTTCCGACGAAAACATTGTGGAATCTATGCGTCGTATCAAAGAAACTTTGGCTCGTTTGAAGTAATTATTCGAAATAATCATTTAAGAGGAGATAGGCTGTTCTGGCGTAAGTCAGGATAGCCTTTCTTGTTTTTATGACAGTGGCTAATCGTTTTTCTTATGGTTCCATGCAGGATGGGCAAGTTACAGTTTGGGGAGCATTGGAGTAAGACGGAAGTTTGTGAAAAATAACCTCCCGATGATTTAAAGTAAACGTCAGCAGGAATTGGGAAAAACGTCAGCACATTTTTTTGAAATTTGTACAAAAGATTTTGTTTTTTGTACAAAAAATAAATGAGATTTCGGCTTGCTTGGGAAAACTTTTGCTTGTCCGTCTGTAAGGTCGCTTTTACGATGATAGAGCAGGCTGGAGTTCTTGTATTGAGCTTTCCGTTGTTTACAGGTTGGGGGATAGGAGATTATAACTTTGGAGTTGTATTTTATCAGGAAAAGCCAGTTTATTTTGAATTGTGTTCTTATGGAAATGTTATTTTAGGAATATGGCAGAAAGTGAAAGGTTGTCGGGGATGCTTGCTTGTTTTACGGGAATCGATTACCCTCTGGTTTCGGGAAAATGTATCACATTAGGTAATTGTTCTTCCGGTAGTGTGCGGTATGGCTCTGTATAAACGAACAAAAGCTGCAACTTTTTGAGTTACAGCTTTTTATCTCGGCACGGGAAGAGAGGCTCGAACTCCCGACACTCGGTTTTGGAGACCGATGCTCTACCAACTGAGCTATTCCCGTGTTTGCGGTTGCAAAGGTACTATAAATTTTGATATCTGCAAATGCTTTTCGGTAAAAATATGGATGCTTTCTCTCATATTAGCCCTAAGTCTTTGAATATGAGTTGATAGGTTTCTGCCTTTTTTTCTATTTTCAGCGGATAGGCGCGGCTGGATGATGGCATTCGGTACAGATAAAGTATGCGATCTGCATATTCGAATGGAGATTTTCCACCTATGGGTGGTTCTGCTACCTCCAGTTGCTGCCGTAAAGTATCCGTAGCTTTTTGTCCTGTCGTCACAATGGCCCGACAGTTTGGAAGCTGTTTCAGCAGAAGATTTATATCAGTCGGCTCTACGATGTCCAGAAATTTATCAGAAGCATTGTCCTGCAAACGGCGTACGGCCGAAGCCGTATCGTATAGTGCAATACCTTTTTCATTCAGGAACTTTATAATGCGTTCCTTGTCGAACGATTTTTTGTCAGGATGCAGGAAATAATCTTTATCAGAAAAAAAGATTATTCCGAAAATGCGCCACATGTCGTTTTGCAGGTTAGGGTAGAAAAAATCCATACTCCAGCGCTTTTTTTGTGGAGGAAAACTTCCCAGCATCAGCAATACAGCGTTTGCAGGCAGGAAAGGTTCCAGCGGGTGAGCTTCTACGGGCGGAATAATCTTTTCAGTATTCATTGGGCGTTAAATCAGGCTTTAGGCTTGGGCTCTTTTTTAGCCAGCAAGACAATGTTGTACACATATTCTGTCATCCAGCTTTCCGAATAACCCAATGTATGCTGGTAAACACGGATGTTGCCGCAGGTTTTGCGTACACCGTCATCCTTCCAGTTGGTTTTAGTCATGATGTCATGGATAGCCTTTTCCGTCATACCGCGCAACATTTTCTTAAATACTCCCGGCATACGGAATTTCCATTGCATCAGGTTGCCGATTACCATCATCAGGTCTTGGCTGAATCCCTGGAACATGAATAGATAGTTCTTGATGTCATTCACATTCTTACAGTTCTTTTTAATGGAATTGTCTATTTCTTTGAAGAAAATGTCGTCCAGACCGTAAATATCGCTCAGCATCTTTTTACATTTGGAGCGTTCGGCTATTCCTAATTTATTGTTTTGGGTAGGAATCTTGAGGGTACGTTTAAATACTGCCATGTCGGGCAAGAAATTAATGTTGCTGATGCCCAGCTGTGCTGCCATGACCGACTGATAATATACGCGTATCAGCGTCATAAAATCTTCCATTCCTCCTACACGTACTGTTTCGTCGGTTTCTGAGGTTTGTTTCTTTCCGAATATTTTAGAAAATATACTCATAATAATATAAATTGTTTATTTGCGTACAAAGATAGGAAATCTTTTTGTTCGTTTTTTTATTCACTGTCTTTAAGCTGAAAATAAAATGTATGTTCCATGAAAAGTTGTTCTACCAGACCGAAGCGGATAAAGTCGGCAAGCAGGCGACTTATTTGTTTTCGGTTCATGTGAGTAAGTCGGCTGCATTGTCCTAAGGTGAGGGGAGCATGCTGTTGCAGAATAGTCAACACCTGCTGTTCTCGCTGGGTATATGTCATGACAACATCTTTTTCTGCACGGTCATGTTTCCAGATATTCAGGTGTATGGGATTGGCCAGAATGTTTTCATCTTTAATGCGGACATAGGCCCATGGATGATTTTCTTCATCCAGCGCATAGATTGGTTTCTGTCTGCTTTCGTTTACCTGTACTTCCAGTACATCTTTTCCTTCCACATGATAAATATGTGTGTCGAGTTGTACTTCCGGACGGCAGTATAAATTGGCAGCGGCTTCTATCATGTATATTTCTTCTTCCGATCGTACACCGGCTATTTTCCCGTTATCTTTCACTCCAACCAGCAGTCTGCCACCTTCGGTATTGGCAAAGGCAGATAAACTTTTGGCTATTTTTCTTGCGTCGGATATAGCAAATTTAAAATCCTGGTGTACATGTTCTCCTTCGGATATCAGCTTTTCTAAATATTGTATATTTGTATTTGTTTTCATAACGGCGCAAAGTAAATGAAAAACGGCTGTCTATTCGTAAAAAATCCGTTATCTTTTGCGAAAAACAGCCGTTTCTTTATCGTTTTTACATCGATGGTCAGTCACAATGTTTGTGAGTCATGATGTCGAGTACCATCTTGTCGGTTTCATTCATACCTTCCGAACCGATTTTGGTCAGGTTACGAATACTCTGATTTACGTTTTCTTCGATGATTCCTTCTACCGAAGTAACACATTTCTGTTCCATTGCCATGATGGCAGACATGACGGCAGTCGACACTCCACTGGTCAGTTTAAGTGCACAACTTGGTTTGGCACCGTCACAAATCATGCCGGTAAGTGTAGCAATCATGTTTTGTACGGCATACATTACCTGCTGATATCCTCCACCCATAAGGTAAGTAATACCGCAACTGCTTCCTGTTGCTGCAACAACACAGCCGCACAGCGCCGACAGGCGTCCCAGACTTTGTTTGATATAGATGGCAGTCAGGTGGCTGAGTATAAGAGCTCTTGTCAGTTCCTCTTCAGAGTTGTGATTATCTTCTGCATAAATTACGACCGGTAACGTAGCGGCTATACCCTGATTTCCACTGCCGGAGTTGCTCATTACCGGAATCATGGCACCTGCCATGCGGGCATCGCAGGCTGCCGAAGTGTACGATAAAATATGAGTGAAGGTATTATTGCCCATGATGTTCTTTTCAGTTTTGCTGTTTCTCAGCATTTTGCCCAGTTCATGACCATATTTTCCCTGAAAAGAACGTTCGGCTGCATTTTTATTCAGACGTTTTGCTTCGAGTATAAACTGTATTTCATCCAGTGGAGCAGTAGTGGCGAAATCGAAGACCTTGCGCAGGGTTAGTTCAACAGGAGCAGCTTGTGCTTCGGATGTTTGGGGAGTTCTTTTATCTAAAATGACATTCTGATTACGGCTTACATATACAAAATTTGTGTGTCCTCCACTGATAATAGCTGTAGCCGAGTCATTGCCATGCGTACAAGTCGTTTCGATGTACAATTTTTCTTCGATATTTTCTTTTAACGCGATGTCGATGCATTGCGAATCTATCATTTTTTTCCCTTCCTCTACTGCTGTCGGGTTACTGTCTTTCAGAACTTCCAGCTCGTATTCGGACTTACCAATCAGAGCTCCCAGCGCAACAGCGATAGGAAGACCAATCATGTCTGTTCCCGGAATGCCCACTCCCATGGCATTTTTCAGAATGTTGGCACTTAAAAGTACTTTGATATGCTCTGGACGGCAGCCAAGAGTTTCCGTAGCTTTGGCAACACATAAGGCAACTGCAATGGGTTCTGTACAGCCGATTGCCGGAACTACTTCTCTTTTTATCAGAGCAATGATTTGCTCTCTTTCTGGTTTTGTGATAATGCTTTCCATTCGGTCACGTATTTAATACTGATGAAATATTGCTATTATTATAGATTAATTGATATGCAAAAGTACATTTTTAAACGGAATAATAGGGCCTGAATTAAAAATATGTTATCAAAAATTTGCGTATTAAAAAATAATGCGTACCTTTGCAGCGCTTTAGAAATAAAGCACTCTTGCAAAAGAGTTTTGGAGAGGTGGCAGAGTGGTCGATTGCGGCGGTCTTGAAAACCGTTGTACTGCGAGGTACCCGGGGTTCGAATCCCTGTCTCTCCGCAATAAACGCTGAAAATCAGCAGATTGTAAAACAAGCACCCAATTTTACACCCAAGAGTGTAAAATTGGGTGCTTTTGTATTATTTAAGATTTATACTTGAAAATAGGGACACAACCAATGTTATTGGGTAAAAATAGAGCATTATTATTGATTAAGTTTATTCAATCGCATAACAATTGACGTTTGACTTCTGCCCATTTTGTTTGCAATATATTTGACGCTCTTACCCTCATTATGCAGTTTCAATAGAAATTGGTCTGCACTTCTTGTCCATCTTTTATTGGCATTGGGGTGCTTCACATAACTCTCTTCTGAAACCTTTTCAGGATGCAAAAATTCATCCACAAATACAGAGGGGAAACGCTTGTCATATAGCACAAGAGTTTTCATCTTTGCCCTTGTTATTGCTACATAAAACAATCTACGTTCTTCTCCATATGGGAATTGGTCGCTTTTAGTTAGTACATAGTTAAGCACAGGGTCGTCACTCACAAGAGATGGGAAGCCATAAGTGTCTTTATTGCATTGCAAGAGTATTACGTAATCTGCTTCAAGACCTTTCGATTTATGTACAGTCAAAAACTCGATTTTTTGTCCTCCTATCACATAAAAGAACCTATTGCCCTCTTTGATGGATTGGTACATAAAAGAGAGATAATAATCATCAAAGGAATAACGTCCCAACAAAAATATTGATTTGTCTGATGGAATAGAAGCTACAAGTTGCCCTATCGTATTGCAATAATCACGTCTGTCATAAGAATAAAACTCCAATTCTGTTTTCATTTCAGAACTGAACGAGTGTATATCTTTCTGAATTTGTGATTTATTGCGTTGTATGAAATGAGAGGACAACGAAACCAAAGGTTCTCCAAATCTGTATGTGGTTTCAATCTTATTTATTTCTGTTGCTCCAAAGTATTCGGAGAATTGATTGAAAAGAGCCATATCACTTCCCGAAAAACGATATATGGACTGCCAGTCATCGCCTACGCAATACAACTTTGCTGGTGGATTTCCCTCACGCAACACTTTTAAAAAGTTATAACGGTCAACAGATATGTCTTGAAACTCGTCCACGATGATATAATCATACTCAACAGGACGTGAAACACGACATATTTCTGTGGCTTGAAGAATCGCATCAGTAAAATCAATTTGGTTATTATCTCTTAATGCGCTTATATAGCGTTCATATACAGGCTGGAATATATTCTTGATAATAAAAACACTCCGTTCATCCTCTGCATACTTCGCTCGTTTAAGAACGTCCTTAACTGATTTACAGCTTGATTTCACTAATGTCACAAAAGTAACAACAAGTCGTATAAATGCCTTTTCCTGCTTACTTCCTTTGGGTAAAACTAAATCATATAACTCTTCATCCGTTTTCTCTTGAATTGGTACACCTGCATCATCTAATAGTTTACGGAGTTTATCCCTAATATCAGAATAATGGAAATCAGCACTTGATGTTACTAAAAGTTGAGTGCCAAATTTCTCATGAGCTGCTTTCTTCCAAGTTATACCATCATTATATTTTTGATTGGCTTCTTCGTATGTTATATTTTTATCCTTTGCAAACCAAGCTGGAACAAGACCATGTTCATCAACCCCGAAATGCTCCAGATAGATTCGTTTGGTTACTCCATTTTGCTCGAAATATATGGAAAAATCGGGGCGATATTGAGAGTGCATTTCATCTGCCAATTGATGTTCGTATGCCTCTTCATATCTGAATCTTACTCCAAGTGAAGACAAGACAAAGCATATCTTTTGCTCTTGCTCACTTCTCACATATATGGCTCGACCATCCATATCGGGACACATTGCTTTTAACTGAACATTTTTTTGTTCCGATAACTTTTCTCGCCTTTCATTCTTGCGTTGCTCCCAATCCGCTTCATTGGATTGATAATCAATAAAATATTCTACTATACTATTCTTAAAATCCTTATTCCCTAATAAAGTGTGATAAATATCTACGAATAAAGAATCAGTATTATCGCAAATAGATGGTTTTGTGCCTGTTGCTCTTCCAATAATATCAATGGCTAATTTATGAAAAGTATAACCTTTCAAGCCGTTAGTAGCCATTCTTTCCGTAAGTTCGGCTGCTGCTTTGTTCGTGTAACTAATGAGTAAGATTCTATGAGGTACAATGCCTTTTATTTCTGTTAGATACTTGACTTTTCCAACAATAGAAGAGGTCTTTCCACTACCTGCGCTACTAACAACCAAGCAATTATCTTCTTCTGAAACGATTGAGCGTCTTTGCTGCTTGTCCAATGGATATTTCAAACAATGGTCGAAAAATTCTTTATGTGTATCAAGTAAAGAATTTATAACCGCATCATTATGTTGCTCGACAATCTTATTGATATTCCCAAAGTCACGAATTAGGTTTGAGATTGCTACAGATGGAGTGATATTGAAGGCTTCAAGTCTCTTGACTAATGAATGCGCCTCTTGAAAATATGGTATATAATGATTTGTGAAATCCTTTTCTTGCGTTGCAGAGATTATCTTACATGAAAAAACATTATTAAGGTCGGTCGGAATATCAATAAATGCTTCGTTGTTTAATGCCGACAATCTCTCTTTTGCTTGCTCATAATTGGATTTATTGCTATAAGAAGATATGTGGTTTAACTTTTCTGAAAGTTCCTTGGACTTGTTTTTTAGGCGTATTCGTATTGTGGCTACTGCAATAACAGAAATAGCAACAAGAGAAACCACAACTATAAGTAAAACCAACTGCATATCAGAGGATGATGACTATTTAAATTTTTCAATCCACCTATAATCATCCCCCTTGGTACTCCATTGGAATTTCCACATGTCACCTGTCCTATCATTTATAAGATAGTATTGATACATGCTTGTCAATGGTTGAATAGAGAATATACATTTTTCGTTATCGGATCCTAATTCGTCTTTGTTTATAGGTATGCAAAATAGATTATCTAAATCTTGTGTGCTATATTGGACTTGCCATAGTCGTCCATTATACGAATCTAATAATATGAAAGTCCACATGTTTTGGGTGGCAAACATCTGAAACCTATTAGTCCAATTTGAAGTTGCTTCGGGATATGCAAGAGAGAAGATGTTGATTGGGGCAGCAAACATATAATCTTCACCTTTTACACTAAATTGAACTTGCCAATTTTTCCCTGTATATGTATCAAGCATTATGAAAGTCCACATGTTTTGTGTTTCATAAAGGCAAAACCTACTTTCCTTATCTCCAGATATTTCTCTTGCACTACAAATAATCCAAGACTGACCATCATCTTGTATTTGCTGCACTTCACCTGTCATCGTATTTAAACGAAGCTGGTTATGATAGTTTCGCGTACTATACATTTTATAAACTTGGGCATACGATGCCAACGTAATAACCATCAATGCAAATGATACAATAAGCTTCTTCATAATTTATTATATTATTGGCTATTAATTGATTTTATTTTTCAGGGAATAAACTTGACAATGCTCGTCTAATGGCTTGGCGAATATCATCAGCTTCTGTTTCTCCTTGCCCCTCTGCCGTACAAGAGCATATCATTTCATTGGTTTTTGCAGAACTAAATTGTATGGTTACTTCTATTGTATAGCCTAAACCTCTGTTACGCCTACCACTCTCGCCATAATTGACAATTAAGGTTTCATTCGCTAATTCGGATTTGAGTTCAGGCAATATAATATACCCCTGTTTTATCAATATTCCTGCTATCACATCACTCGGATTAACACTTTTGGTAGTTGAAGAGCCATAGATACCATATTGACCTCCATATGTACCTCCTGTGCTTGATGTCAATTCCTTTGTCGGAGAAATGTATGCGTATTTATACATTTCAATAGGAGCATTCCTTACTATTACAGGTGTTCGAAGTGGTGCACACCCATTTGCTAATAGAATGGTGCAAAAAACTAATAGCCAATTTTTAATTGCGTTCATACACTACACATTTATCCTCCAGCTTCCACAAAGGATGGGTTAAATCACGAAGCGTGGAACTGTATGCCACACTCTTACTTGAAGGTCGTAGGAAACCTTGGATACGGATGTAACAATAGCAGCCCACGCTATAGCGTGAGAACCACTATGCTATCCTTGTATCCAATTTGAAAATTTCCTACGTTTTCAAGTACAAGATAAGCATAACGCT
>ENA-OPCC01001359-OPCC01001359.1-human-gut-metagenome-genome-assembly--contig:-NODE-1359-length-10673-cov-2.817291_pt1 | contig 10673 bp, 5 predicted proteins | sample MGYA00241558_ERZ501467 | MGnify/ENA primary metagenome ERZ501467 (study PRJEB25962, sample SAMEA2042620) | human gut metagenome | biome: human gut; feature: human-associated habitat; material: faeces...
GTTACAAAGATTGGTAATGCTACAAAAGGCGGTGTAGTAGGTGGACTTTCAGCAGGTTCATATACAGCACAGGCTGCAAATGTAAACAGCATGGGTGAGGGACCATTATCAGAAACAGTTAGCTTTACAGTAACAGGAGCAACTCTTAATTACACATATCCTGTTAATTGCATAGGTCCAAAAACACCGGCGGGATTAAGTTATATTACAGGAAATCCGGAAGTTCCTGCTGACAATCCGGCGCAGAAAGACAATAAATTAGGTGTTGCATGGGCAGCATCATCAAACGCAAGTATTCCATCAGCAGATTCATCAGTTGTAGGATACAATTTATATTTATTTGATGCAAAGACAGGTACACCTTACAGACGTGTATATGTAGACGGAATTACCAAGTCAAATGTTATATTGGAAAGTGTATCGGCAGGTGAATATTTGGCATATTTATCAGCAGTGGATGCAGAAGGCAGAGAGTCAGCTTTGGCGGCAACATCATTTGGTCAGTCATCAAAGGTTACTGTTAAAGGTCAGGTTATAGATAATGCACAGTCATTTGACAAACCAAATCAGCCAACATTACCAGATGGACTTTCAATTTTAACAGAAGGTATAAAATATGGATTTACTATTGCATGGTCTGGTGAGGCAGATTTAACAGGTCAGAGATTGAATCTTTTTGTAGATGGTGTTTGTATCAAGGCAGGAATCAATGGGAGTGTGGCAAGTTACTATGAAAACAGACTTGCGACAGGTACATATGAAGTAGAAGTAAGATCACAGTATACAAGTAACAATGTAGAATCATTTGGATTAAAGAAAACTGTGTCAATTAAGGCAGACCCTGGACTCACAGGAAAAACACCTGCAGAACTTGCAGATCCTGCATATTCAGAATACAAGGAACCAACTACAAATCCAACAACTACTACAAAACCAACAACCTCAGAAAATCAAAATTCAGGATCAAACAGTTCAAATAATAATCAGAATACAAATACAGTATCACAACCTGTAACAACAAATACAACAAATACAACAGGAATAACATCACAGGAGACAAATGCAAATGTAACACAATAACGGAAAAAGAGAGGGGGCACAAAAGTGAAACCAAAAAAACAAACATTAGAAGAAAAACAAAGTAAAAAGAAAGGAATCACATTAATAGCTTTAGTTGTAACTATAACTGTTATAGTAATATTAGCAACTATAATTCTTAGCTTGCTTTTTAGAAAAGATGGGATAATAGAACGTAGTAGATATGCAAAATTTGTTAATGATTATTATGCTATCGAAGAAAGAGTTAAGCTATATAAAATGGATAAGCAAATAGATGATGAAGTAAAACAGCAAAAAACGTTGCAGTTACCAGTACTAAGTGAATTAACAGATAGTGAAAAACAAGAAATAAAGCATAAAGTGCCAACCCTACAAAAGCAACTAGAAAAAGAATCTGGAATTTCTATAGACAATCTTAATTTATATTGGATAGATAAAGAGGCTATAAACACCAAAAATAAACATAAATATATTATAAATTCTAAAACAATGAGAATTTATGATTATGAAGGTGAAGAAATATCTGGAGAGATATTACATACGCCGGACAGCAAAGACCTACCAGAAGAAGAGAATGAAGAATGGGATGGATGGATTAGATTAACATTACACTATCCAGATAATGCAACAAATAGAATGTGGAGACTAGGAGAAGAAGGAGAAGTAAGAAGTAATGTAAATCTTGAATGGGATGAATATACTGGCCCAATTACAATACCAATATCAAGAGTAAAAGATGTATGGATAAAATATGATTTAGATGATAATGAAGTAGTAGAGGCACCAGATGGCGTCGTACTAGTAGACATCCAAGACGAAAAAACAGACAAAAAAGGTGTGCATAAAGTAAAAATAGTATACGATGAAGCAGCTGTGGTAAAACAATATAATATAGATGGAACTGGGTGGAGAGATTACACTAAAGAATTCACTGTAAAAAAAGATACATTAGTAATGGCAAGAGCTAAAATAGTAGAAGAAGTAAAAGATAACGATGGAAATGTAATAACAAGACAAGATAAATGGGGAAAAGATAATAAATATATTTACGTAAACATTGAAAATGACAGTGATAAAGAGAATGCAAAAAATGATGGGATTCCAGACAAAATACAAGAAATAGTAGATGAACAAAACAATAATGTAAAAGCTCCAGATATTATAATTACACCAGAAGATTCTAAGGTTGAAAAAGTTAAGGTAACAGTAAGTCCAAAAGAAAAAGCAAGAGAAATTTATATAAGAGTTGGAAATGAAGAATATAAAAAATATGACAAAGAAATAGAAGTAACTGATAATGTACTAATTAGTGCATACTACATAAACGAAGAAGGAAAGAGATCTAATACAGCTAACAAAGTAATAACAAACATTAAAAAAGGAAACCTACCATATGTTAAAATAAATGCAGATCCATATCCATATCCAACAGATACAGGAAGAAAACAAGTAATAGTAACGATAGAAACTTCGGATGCAGAAATAGTAGAATATAGCAAAGACGGAATTAATTATAAAAGATATACTGAAGATAATAAAAAAATTATAGTTACAAAAAACGGAACTATCTATGCAAGAGCAACAAATAAAATTGGAACAACAGAAGAAAAATTAAATATTACTAATATAGGAAGTGTAACATCAGCACCAGATAAACCAAAAAATGATGACCCAAGTAAACCTTCGGGAGGAAATACAGAAACTAATACAACACCAGGAGGAAATACAGGAAGCAATACAACACCGGGTGGAGACTCAGGAAGTAATACAACACCAGGAGGAGACTTAGGAAGTAACACAACACCAGGAGGAGACTCGGGAAGTAATACAACACCAGGGGGAGATACGGGCAAAGATGACCCTGAAGATGGCAAAGTAGAAGATACAGATAAATATACAATTTTAAATAAAGACTATTATTATTTATTAAAATTAAAATATCCGCCAGAAGCAGTATTAAAAGAATATAAAATAAAGGACGGAGAATGGAAAGAATATGATGAAGAAGGAATATTAATAGTAAAACCAGAGCATAAGGATCAAATATTAGATGAAAATGGAAATTTAAAAGGAAAAATACAAGATGAAAAAGGACAAGCTATAGATTTTAGTGGAACCATTCATATATTAGATATAGATTACGGAGATATTTACGAAAATATATCTATTAGATGGAATGCATATCCAGGTGAAGCACCTAAAATTATACCAAGTACAAAAAGTGCAAGTACGAGTGTAACAATAGGAATCTCATACAATAGTAATCTAGTAAAGAAACAATATAAATTAAAATACGCAGATGGAACAGAAAGTGAATGGAAAAACTACAGTGGACCATTTACAATAGAACAAAATCAAGTAACAATATATGCAAGAGGATTAAGCGAAAATGAAGTTTGGACAAAACAAGCAAGTTATACTATAAAGAACATAGATATAGATCCACCAGAAATTGCAATAGAAGGAGATTTAGAAGGCAAAATAAGAAATCTAAATCTAAAAATAAAAGTAACAGATAAAAATGATATTGAAGTTATAAAATTTGCAGAAGGAAAACATACAAAAAGTTATTTTAGTGAAGACGGAGAAACAATTCAAAATTACGGAAGAAAATTGATACAAGAAAACGGAACATATACAATCTATGCAAAAGATTCTTTAGGAAACGATACAGTTTACGAATTTGAGGTAACAAACATAGATGAGTCAGCTGTTCCAACACCAGTATTTACATTTGATAAAGAGCCATATGAAATAGACGGAGTAAAATGGTACCCATATGGAACAAAATTGACAATAACATATGCAGAAGATATGACAAACTTAACAGGATGCTATAGTAGTAATGGAGGAGAAAGCTATAGTAATAACTCTAATTACAAAAAACGTATAGAGACATTATCAGAAACAAAAACATGGGCTGCAAAAATAGTAGATACAACAGGAGAAACAAGTGAGATAGTAACAGAAGAAATACATGTAATGGCGAGTCCATCATCATTGCAAACAAACTATTGGGTAGTAGGAAATGTATATCCAGTATTGGTAACAGGGCAAAATTCAGGAACGGTATATGGAACAGATGTATATAGAGTAGATTCATCAATAAAAAGAGCAGCAGTGCATATGGGACTAGTAAGTATAGGAGAAGAAAAAGTACTTAAAATTAAAGTTGTAGAATGTCCAGCAGAAGGATATGTAGCAAGTATAAGAAATGGTATAAGTACAAGCCAAGCTGGAAATGGTAGTGGTTATGGATTTGTATTCATAGGAGACAATGGAGAAGAAGTAAAAGGACCAACAATAGAGAGTATATTAAGTAGCAAAAAGAATGCTATAGAAGTAAAAAATAATGCAAAAGCATATAATGGAGCAACAATAGAAAAATACTATTATAGTATAAATAACGGACAATATGTTGAAAGCACACAAAATAGCTATACATTTACAGGACTTACAGAAGGCACAGAATATACGATAAAAACATATGCAAAAGATAGCAACAATTCTTCAACTATAATAACCGAGAATAAAACCATGACAGGAGATTTTCCAGATGGATTAACAGTAATTAAAAGTTCAGGAAATCTTACTTCATATAGAGGAAGAAACAATTTGATATTAGGAGTATTAGTAACAGGAAGCAATAGTGGAAGTCTTTGGGGAACAGAAACATATACAGATGATTCAAGTTTAGCAGCAGCTGTTGTTCATATGGGAATAGCAAAAGCAAATCAAACAGTATTAGTAAAAGTTCAAATATTACCAGGACAAGAAAGTTATACAGGAACTACGCAAAATGGAATTACTTCATCTAATTATAGTAGTTATTCGGGAAGTTACAAAATATTAGACGGAGGACCAACAATAGAAAGTATTACTCAGGTACCTGCAGATAATGAAATAACAATAGGAATAGAGGCACAAGCATTCAGAAATAAGAGCATTTTTAAATATTACTATAAGTTAGATGATGGAGAGTACATAGAAAGCTCTTCTGCAACATATACATTCTCGAATATAGAACCTTATGTAATACACAAAGTATCGGTTTATTCAAAAGATACAGAGGGATTCTCAAGTGAAGAAAAGACAATAAATATAAAAGCATCAGGAAAAGTAACTTTATCTGGATATTCATTGATTTATAATAATGATTATGGATTTGTAAATGATGGAGACACAGTTGTTCCAAATAATATTGGAATTCATAGCACTACAGCAAATAGTTATATAGTAATAGACCTAAGTAATTATTCAGAAGATAGTACTCATACAGTTTCTATAGAGGCCGAAGTAAGTAGCGAAAACAACTATGATTTTGGGTATGCTACTCTTACAACAGATTCAACAGCACCTGCATATGATTCTGGGGAAGGTAGATTTGTATATATATCTGGAACTGTTGAAAATCAAAAATATACTTTATCAGATATTGCAGGTGGAAAAAAATATTATTTACATTTAGGATATAGGAAAGATGTAAGTAATAATTCTGGAGATGACAAAGTTATATTTAGAAACTTAGAGGTTCAATAATATAATATAAAATTTTGGAGGAAGATATGAAAAAGAAAAAAATTATCATTATATCAATTATTATTTTAGTTATTATAGCTATAGGTGTAGGCGTAATAGTTATAAATAATAATAAAAAGAAAGACGAAGTGGTTGAAGAAGAACCTGTAGTAAGAGTAACTGGAAAAGCTGTTGAAGATAGAGAAACAAAAGAATATAAGTTATGTGACATAAAGATGACTGCAAAAAAGCAAGAAACAGAAGTAGTAATAACAGTGAAAAATATTTCAGGTAAAGAAACAAAAGCAAGAGATGTGTATATTAAGTATTTAGATGATCAAAGTAATGAAATTGGAAAGACAAGAATTCCATTACCAAAAATGAAAAAAGATCAAGAAATCACATTATCAACAATAATTACACAAGATCTAAAAAATGCAAAAGATTATAAAATAGACTATTAAAGGTTGAAATAAAAATTGAAGTACAAATGTACTTCAATTTTTATTTTGTTTTAAATATCGTATAAAAAATAAACCATCTACTTTTGAATAAGTATATGGTTTATTAAAACATAATTGGTGCCAACGAAGTAGTTATCTACAACTTCTTTCACACCTTTAACGATTGATACAAATATCAATCAATTTATTAAAGTATATCTCAATTTCTATAAATTGCAATAAAAATATAATAAAATTTATAAAAATCAAGTAAAATGGATAAATAAATGATTGAATAAACAATATATCTACTCAATCATTTTTTTTTTAAATATCTTCAACTAGAAATTCTTTTTTATCATATTTAGGAATAATATAGTCAGGTGTTCCAAAGTCTACTATGTTTCCTTTTTCAATAACTAGAATGTTGTCCATATCTTTTAATGTTGATAAACGGTGTGCTATACATATAATAGTTTGATCATTAAAGTATTTGTGTATATTTTGTTGAATCTTAAATTCTGTATTATTATCTAAACTACTAGTAGCCTCATCAAATATTACAATTTTTGAGTCTCTTAAAAATATTCTAGCTAATGCAATTCTTTGCCTTTGTCCTCCTGAAAGCTTAATACCTCTTTCTCCAACAATCGTATTATATTTATCTTCAAGACTTTCTATAAAATTGTGTAATTCAGCTTTTTTTGCTGCATTATATATTTCTTCTTTTGTTGCATTAGGCTTTGCTATTTTAATATTTTCATAAATAGTTGAATGAAGTAGTATAGTTTCTTGAGGTACATAAGTTAAATTATTATATAATGAATTTGCACTATATTTATATATATCTTTATCATCTATTAAAATACTACCATTTTCTGGATTATAAAACTTAAAAATCAAATTTACTAATGTTGTTTTTCCACTTCCGACTTACACCTATAATTCCTATCTTTTGTTTATCTTCAATACTTAAATTAAAGTTTTTAAAAATATAATTTTTATTATATCTAAATGACACATCTTTAAATTCTAATTTTCCAGTATTTATTTGTATATCACTTTTTTTATCATCTCCTGCATTATATTTTGTATATAATAATTCATAACTGTTTTGTAGTTTCACAATGATTTCACCTATATGTATATAAGACCATGTAAATGAAGTAGTTTGACTTTTTAAAGAAATCATAGCATTTATAAAAAATATAAAATTACCTAATGTCATAGAATTACTTTCAAATAATTTAATTGAATAAATTATTAATGCAATTAATGTGATGACATACACTACATTAGCTATTGCTCCAAAAGTAAATTCTTTAATAGATGCTTTATTCTTATATATATTTACTTCTTGTTTTTTTAATTTTAAATTTTTAGAAAACTTTTCTACTGCGTTATATAATCTTAATGATGTAAAATTTAATACCGCATCATTTAAAATTCCATTATACTCTCTGTTATATTCTTCAGCTTTTTTTATAGAAGGTAAATACTTCTTAGAAAAATATATTAGTCTTGATACTATTATTCCTGCAAAAAGTATTGTTGCAACAATGAAAATATTTATATTTATCGTATATAAAACTATCAGACTACTTATCATTGAAGTCAATAATGAAATAAATTTAGTTGTTATTTGAGTATTTAAATTAGTAATTTCATTATTTATTTCATTAATAGCTGTAGATATTTTTCCTGTATAATTATCGGTAAAAAATGAGTATGTCTTCTTATTCAAATTATTAAATAGTTTTTCTGAAATATATGGTGTTTGTTTTTTCACCATATGTATAGTTCTTGTTATATTTGAAATATAAAAAAATATTAGTTCTAAGACAATAACAACCAATAAAGTAAACACAACTTTATATAAATCAACTATTTGAAAATTTTTCATACTCGGCAAATCAATTATTCCTTTTATTATATATTGTTTTACTAAATCCAATATTTGAGAAACAATCATACTTAGTATCATTACAACAGTTAAACCTTTTACAGGCTTATATAAAGATATTACAAATTTTTTAAAATTTTCTTTTTCCATTTTCTATTTTCCTTTCAAGTTCGTTAAATAAAATATAACAAATTCAGTATAGCATATTTGCTATATTTTTTTCAAATATCAATACTATTAAATAAATACAAAGATACTTTATTTCTTTCCACTTGTTCCATCTTCATTATTTTAGCCATTACAATTTTATATTTAGCAAAATTTATTAAAGTAGTTCTATATTTTTCATCAATTTCTTTTAGCCTAGTTATAATTTTTCACCTCTTTGAACTTTCTTCGTAGCACAGGACTTTGTCCCTGACATAAGTCCTAACCCCCTATGAGTTTTGACATTCTATCAAAACTCGGGGGCTCTGCGAGACTAATTTACTAATTTGACACTTACTGAAAGAAATTTTTTGCAAACAAAAAAATCAACCATTTATGATTGATTTTTTTATCCGACTATCCGATTAGTTCGAACAGATACGTCATTGGTGCGCCATAGAGGATTCGAACCTCCGACCATTTGATTAAGAGTCAACTGCTCTACCAACTGAGCTAATGGCGCAAATATAAAGTTAACAACATAATAATTATAAAACTATTACAGGGATTTGTCAATATTTTTTTATCTGCTAACGTTGTAATCTATATAAAAATATGGTAATATATAAAAATAAGGGGTGAGAACTATGTTAAAAATGTATAATACAGATTTTGAAACAAATGTAACAGTAGAGACGAAAGAATATAAAAAAGGGAATTGGATTAATATGGTATCACCGACAGAAGATGAAATTCATGAAGTATGCAATAATATAAAAATCAGTGAAGACTTTATTCAATATGCTCTTGACTATGAAGAAAAAGCCAGAATAGACGTAGAAGATGATGACAATACAATCTTATTTATTGTTGATATACCAATCATAGAAAAAGAAAGTGGAGCGAAGGTATACAGTACAATGCCAATAGGAATAATTTTTGTAAGAGATGACTATTTTATAACAGTATCCTTGGCAAAGAATACAATCATAGATTCTCTAGAGAAAAATAAAAATATTGTTACATACAAAAAAAGCAGATTGCTTTTACAAATATTCTATTCAAACGCACAGCTTTTTTTAACATTATTAAAAAGACTTAATAAAGAAACAGAGGTTGCAGAAAGTGTATTAAAAAATTCGATGAAAAATAAAGAGTTATTGAAATTACTTAGTTTGAAAAAGGGATTGGTATATTTTACAACATCATTAAAGTCAAATGAAGTCGTAATGGAAAAAACTCTTAGAGGAAATTTAATTAAATTATATGAAGAAGATGAAGATATATTAGATGATGCAATTATTGAAAATAAACAAGCAATAGAAATGAGTAAAATATATAGCGACATTTTAACAGGTACTTTAGATGCATATGCATCTATAATATCAAACAATCTAAATAGTGTAATGCAATTTTTAACATCAATTACAATCATTTTAGCAATACCAACAATGATATCAAGTTATTGGGGTATGAATGTACCAGTGCCAATGCAAAATAATCCATTTGGATTTATTACAATTGTACTATTCTCACTAGTGATTGGTTTAATTGCTATATTATGGTTAAAGAAAAAGGAAATGCTAGGATAAAAAGGAGGAAATAAAATGCTAACAGCAACAGGAGTTACCATTAGATTTGGTAAAAGAACGTTATTTGAAGACGTAAATATTAAATTTAACAAAGGATGCTGCTACGGTATAATTGGAGCAAATGGGGCAGGAAAATCAACATTTTTAAAGGTCCTATCAGGAGAGTTAGAACCTAGTAAAGGAGAAGTTTCTAAAGAAAAAAATGAAAGATTATCTGTTTTAAAACAAGATCACTTTGCATTTGAGGAATATACAGTAATTAATACAGTAATTATGGGAAACGAAGAACTATATAAAATTATGCAAGAAAAAGATGCAATATATGCTAAACCAGATTTTTCAGAAGTAGATGGCATGAAAGCAGCTAAATTAGAAGAAAGATTTGCCGAACTTGATGGATGGAATGCAGAATCTGATGCAGCAGTACTTTTAAATGATTTAGGAATTGAAGAATATTTAATAAGACAAAATGAAGATACAGGTAGACTAACTGTTCAAATACCAGAGGACGATTCAACAGATATGGCTATACAATACTTATATACTACCGGAAAATTTTCAATAACTGATGAAGATGGAACGGTATTATTAGATAATTCTAATATAAAGAATGCAAAAGTTGCATATAATACAACGCAAAGTGGTACAACTGTATATTTAAATATACAATTTAATAAGGATTCTGTAGAAAAACTAAAAGAAATAACAAATAACCATCTTAAAACGACAGATTCAGAAGGAAAAGACATTAGCAAAAAAATCACTATGAAATTAGATGATACAGATCTAATCAGTACAAGCTTTGAAGAAGAAGTTACAAACGGAGTATTATCATTATCAGTTGGAACTGCAAGTACAAGCAGTAGTGACTTAAGTAATTATTTAAAAGAGGCATCAAACATATCTATATTTCTAAATAATGAACCACTTCCAATTAAATATTCAGTAGATCAAAACAGATATGTTTTATCAGATATAACAGAAAAAACTATAGAAACAGTTGGAATAGTA
>ENA-OPCC01001361-OPCC01001361.1-human-gut-metagenome-genome-assembly--contig:-NODE-1361-length-10670-cov-3.420537_pt1 | contig 10670 bp, 5 predicted proteins | sample MGYA00241558_ERZ501467 | MGnify/ENA primary metagenome ERZ501467 (study PRJEB25962, sample SAMEA2042620) | human gut metagenome | biome: human gut; feature: human-associated habitat; material: faeces...
TAAAAATAACACATGTACCGTCTTCTGCGATGGCCACTCCATTGAAAATAGCATGATTACGATAAGCTTCCAATATAATCATCGTATTAGTTCCTTTATCCGGATTCTGCCCCGTAGCCCATGCCCAACGGTCCGACGAATAATAGAATGACTTCAGATTGAGCATAGGCACTTTATTTACAACGGTCTCCAACTTCAACCCATACGCATGTTTACCGCCAACAGCCTCAGAAGAAAATACCAGATCATAACCAAGTAATTCATTTACCGTAGAACCATCTAAAGATTTCACATCGATATCCGTTACCTCATAGGCGTCAATCAATGCAGCATGTACAGGGTCTTCATCGAGTACATAACCGGCATAAGAAGAATCATAAATATAAGCTACTTTACGTGCAACCGTTTCTTCGGATACTATAATACTTTTCAAGATAACACCTTCATTGTATTTGAACTTCACATCACCATCAGCAGCGACTACTAACTCATAAATATTCTCACCATCATTACCGGTCTTATAAGTGTCAGATCCCACCGTACCTGTCATGTTCGTTATGGCACTGATGCCGCGTCCACTTGTCGCATTCGCACTTTTCAGAATAATGGTAACATGCTGTCCAGCTTTCAGCTCTTTGATTGTCACTTCCAGATTCTTACTTCCTAACTGGATACCATCATCACCCATATTTATACGAAGACTCAAATTTCCTTTGGTCAGTGCAGGAAAGAGAATGCCATCGGTCTCTGCAATCACTACCCCATTAGCTTTCAGGACATTTTTGGCATCCACCGTCTCTAAATTCTTATAACGCTTAAGAACTTGCGTATCAGCGTCAATTTCTGCTTCCCAACTGGTGGCATCTGCCCCCAGATTAGCTAAAGTTGTTTCACTCCACGATAAGAAATTCCAATTTTTAACGGTTTTCAGACTCTGCCCGTTGGTTGCCATCACGCAGCCGAATAGAACAAACAAAAATAGAAACAATCTACTTGTAAAATAATGTCTCATAATACTAAATTTAAAATTCAACATAGGATACTGTCTTTCAGGATTAACCATTCAGAGTTTGCAAATAAAGAGAGAAATCACGTAAAACTTGCTATTCGCATTGACGGTAATACTTTCTAAAATGATTTTAAAAGATTGCAAAATACATTTAAAGGAGTTCTTTCTTTAGGACCAGTCCTTTACTTCCGCATCAAATAGAACCGACCGAAAAAAACTTTGAATATTCACTAATCCATAGAATAGCCGCTACGGATTCGTATAAGCTTTTCATCGTAAAATCAAGACACTTTCTTTCATGAAAATAAGCATATATTCCTGTTCTATTTCACCTATAAACTTGTCTCTATGATAGAAAAAGATGTTTTCTTAAAAACAAGGTTAACCATTTTTCTTAGGAATTAAGAAAATAAATAGATTATTATCGGTTGTAATATAATATTAATGCATTATATTTGCAAATGGAAAAGGAGATGCATAACGTATACAAGCACAGGTGACGTTAACTATCAGTAGTACATCTTCTGTTGCGAACTAATATTTGTGCCTAAACGAAATCGACCAATTTCATTTCTGGAACTCTGGCACAGAGAAAGTCCCGCAACCTTTATTGCATATATATGTTATATCTACACGCTTTTATACGTACAGATAAATTCCCCGTATATACCAATAAAGGGAGTGTGGGCTGACTCATTGATCCAGAGTTAGGCTTTTGGTCGAGCCTCGTTTAGGAGTAATGTTTCGGTCTCACGCTCTTATATTATCGGCACTCCGACTAAATATTACATATTATTGTTCGTTTTCACATGTAATAGGAATTATATTAATAAGTTACACACAAAGAAAAAAATGATTATGAATATAAATTATTTAAACAAGCTAACAATTCCGTCCAATCGTTAATAGAATTTTATCATCCCTTATGTAAGAGAGGATACCGGTAGTCAATAAACAAAAAGTACAAGTGTGTATCTTTATAGACTGCTGAGTGTCCATTTAGGCAGGGTGTCGCTGTGAAGCGATGCCCTTTTTTATACTCCCAAAACTTACTGCGATTCGCTTAAACGTATGCTGCGAGGAGAAGCTCCAAAGTTTTTCTTACAGAAATTTGAGAAATGAGGTAAAGATTCAAATCCGTATTTGTAACAAATCTCAGAAATGGTAGCTTTCGTATAGCGAAGTTCGTAAATGATCCCTTCTTTACGTTGTTTCATCATCCACTCATAGACAGGTTCATGAAATACAGAATTGAATATACGACGAAAAGTAGTAACCGTATATCCACCCAAGTGGGCAAATTCTTCCACTGTTTTTACTTTCGTATGATTGCCGAGGACAAAGTATTGAAAACTACTGGTATACTTGGCCAATGAATGTACTAAAGTGGATAACTCATAATCGGAATAATAGGAACTAAGAATAAAAGCAAGTTCTTTTTTCTTGAGTGATAATAGACATATCTTGTCTTTAGATAAATAGCTGGCAGAACCTTCAAGAAAATGTTTCAAATCCGGCACTATTTTCAATGGAGAAAAGATCAAGGGAGGAGTCACTTGAGTTTTTATATGATTATAACGCTCCTCACAAAAGAATTCAGGTTTATTAAAGCTATAGCATACACATTCAGCGTCTTCCATAACAAGCAACTCCAACTTCGAACCGATTGCCTGAAGAATAAATTCGCCGGCCCGCAATGTAGTACCGGCATATTCCTGACTATTGACAAGAACTTCACCTTTAAGCAAAAAAATAATAATGTTCTCTTCACACTTCTGAGCCGGCTTGTGAAACCCTCTCGGATGAGAAGCATGAACAATAGAATTTGTCACTGCCTTGGGACATTCCAAACAGTTCATCGTGACTCCACAAGTGGAGAGGCCGGACATAACGATATATTATTTATTTGTTTATGTTTTCCACAAAAGTACAATAATATTTTTACACACAAAGCATTATATAAAAAATTCCTCAAGAAAAGTTTTTATATCTTTTCTTGAGGAATTCATTAGATGGTTATACTACATTTATAAAAACAATTATCCAATAGTAGCAGAACCTGTACCTTCACTCCAATCAGCAACAGAAGCACTGACCGAAATCTGTTCTTTAAATGTTAAAGTTACAGTGTATGCAACACCTGCGCCGTCTAAATGCTCTGCCACAGAATTTAAAGTTACAGTAACATTATCATAAGTTTTTGTACTTGTTGTCACACTAATAACAAATGTACCTGCGATAGGTTTTACCATGATGGCATGCCCTACCGGTGTTTCAGTTGCAGTTATTGAAGTACTTGCAGTAACACCTATAGACAAAGGCGTAGCAAGCGTTTCTCCAAAAACAACTTCATCAGTACCAAGATTTATTTTTTCAGGTACACACATATCTTTTACCTCAATAGAGGTAAGTGTTACATTATCAGCTAATCCATCACCGGCAACCACCTTAAATATCAATTTTGTCAACGGCCGCTTAAAAGCAAATGAAGCAGCAGGCGTATTTTTATCACCGTTAATGGCAGATGCCATTAAGATGTCTAATGTTCCATCTTTCTTTGTCAAGTTATAAATCCAACTATCAGTATCAGCAACAGGAGTTTCACCATTTACATAAAAAGCTTTCATAAAAGTATGGGTTCCATCTGATTTATAATATTGAGTATTCGTTAAAGTTATATTATTAGTTACTTCAGAAGACGCTTTTATATCACTGGATATTGCCGTCCATGTAGGTGCGACCTTATAATCAGCAACATTATCACCTTCCCATCCCAATACTGTAGCTTTAAACAGCTCATCTGTTCCAATAGCAGCTCTCGTCCCTACCACTACTGCTGTTTCTACTCCTGCATTCAGTGTAATCGCTACCGGTTCCCCACTATCAACCACATCCTCAATCTCTGTATTTGAGCAACCAGCCATCACTCCCAATGCCAATGCTGAAAAAATAAATGTCTTCATACTTCTTGTTTTTAAAGTTTATATTATTGTTTTATTTGTTTCTAAATTCCACCGGTACATACATCCTGTTTCATTCTCCAATTCATTGCCCTCCAATTCATTGCCGTAACAGTCGCGTTTATCTTTAATAAATGCCATATCTACCCCAAAAGAGCTTCCTCCAATACAATACGAAAGACATTACTTTTTCATGAATAAATTTCTCTTGTTTTGCATCTACCGAATATAGAAGATGAAAATGAACTTAAGCAACACTCCGGCAACTATTTTACGGTACTGAAAGGGTTCGTGAAACGATTGGAAGATATTTGCAACTTTACAACTTCAGCCCGTTAACTTTCTGCGTGAAAAAGCGTAGCATCTTTTTTAAAAAGCGTAGCATCTTTCAAAAAAAGATGTAGCAGGTTTCAAGAGAAAGATGTACAAGTTTCAAAAAAAGATGTAACATCTTTTTTCCGGCAAACGTTTTTTTATTTTTCAGCATGCTTATTCTATATATTTCGCCCCCCTTCACAGGCTTCACCTTTTTTAATCAAACTCCCTATTCATCGGTGATACAGAGTGAAGGGCCGTTCCCGCTCTTCCGTCTCCATGCATTTACACGTATCTGAAATCACAACATTTCTCAAACAGACTTGTACGCAACCCTGCCATAGGGCTATTGTACGCAAATCAAACTGTATTTATCCTCCATAAACGATGTTCTTATGCACATTCACCTTTCCCGATTCTTCGGGATAAAGAGCTTAAATTACATTGAATATACCTATCCTGAGTGCATTCGTGTACGATAACAGTGAAAAACCGTGAAAGAAATTAAAAGAGAACCAATATCAAGAATAAAATTTGGTGGGAACAGGCAAAAACTTTACATTTGCAATGTGATTTTTTTCATAGTATTAGATTTAAGGTTAACAAAGGTTGGAGCAAGGCGTTGCTCCTTTCTTTTTTTAGTACCTTCTGTTTCTTTCCATTCTCCTAATCATCAGCTCCTTAATGCCGTTGATTTTTTAAAATATTCTGTTTCTTGTTTTCATCCAATGGATTTTATGTTATCTTTGTGTCAATGTAAACTAACTAACAATCTACATGAAAAGACACACAAACCTTTTATGCTTGGGGGCTGCTGTCGCATTGCTGAATGCTTGCGCCCCGGTGGTGAACGCTCCTGAGCCTGTTCTTCCTGTTCCCGAGAAAAAGCAGGTGGACTGGCAGAAAATGGAAACTTATGCTTTCGTGCATTTCGGACTGAATACTTTTAATGACCGCGAATGGGGTTATGGAGATTCTGACCCTGCCACGTTTAATCCGGTTAAACTGGACTGCGAGCAATGGGTGAAAACTTTTGTGGCGGCAGGGATGAAAGGAGTTATCCTTACGGCAAAACACCATGACGGGTTTTGTCTGTGGCCTACGGGGCTGACCGAATATTGTATCCGTAACACACCTTATAAGGATGGAAAAGGAGATATCGTACGTGACCTTTCGGAGGCTTGTAAAAAGTATGGTATAAAATTCGCTGTCTATCTCTCACCGTGGGACAGGCATCAGGCCAATTATGGAACTCCGGAATATGTGGATTATTTCTATCAACAGTTACACGAATTGCTGACCCATTACGGTCCGGTGTTCGAAATTTGGTTTGATGGAGCTAATGGAGGGGATGGCTGGTATGGCGGAGCCAAAGACTCCCGTACCATAGACCGGAAAAATTATTATGATTATGCGCGTGCATACGAGATGATCGACAAATATCAGCCGCAGGCCGTTGTCTTCTCGGATGGCGGACCCGGATGCCGTTGGGTAGGTAACGAGAATGGCTTTGCCGGAGCTACAAACTGGTCTTTCCTGCGTGCCGGAGAGGTTTATCCGGGATATCCTAAATACAGGGAACTGCAATACGGTCATGCGGACGGCAATCAGTGGACGGCTGCCGAGTGTGATGTGTCTATCCGTCCGGGCTGGTTTTATCATCCGGAGGAAGATAACAGGGTGAAGACGGTGGAGCAATTGACAGACCTTTATTACCGCAGTGTGGGGCACAATGCGACTTTGTTGCTCAATTTCCCTGTAAACCGGGATGGGCTGATTCATCCGGTAGATTCGGCGAATGCGGTTGACTTTTATAAGAATGTTCAGAAACAGCTGGCAAACAATCTGTTGAAAGGTGTTCTTCCGATAGTTTCCAATGAACGGGGTGGAAAATATACTGCAAAGGCGGTGACGGATGGAGAATATGATACATATTGGGCTACGGAGGATAGTGTCACATCGGCTGTCATCGAGTTTGAATGGCCGGCTCCGCAAAAGGTGAACCGTATGCTGTTGCAGGAATATATTCCGTTGGGGCAGCGTGTACAATCCTTTGTGGTGGAATATAATAAAGAAGGGGAGTGGCTGCCTGTGAAGCTGAATGAAGAGACAACCACAATCGGTTATAAACGTTTGCTTCGTTTTGAAACAGTCACTACGGACAAACTTCGTATAAACTTTATGGAATCACGCGCTTGCTTGTGTATCAATAATATAGAGGCTTATTATGCAGGAGAAACCCCGGATGTGTTTACTGCGAAAGCGGAAGAACTGAAAACGTATCCGTTTACATTGCCGCAGGTAGATGAGGCGGAAGCCGGAAAATGTGCGGATAAAGATGCCGCCACGACTTGCTTTGTAGATGGCAATACGCTTTTGATAGATTTAGGTACGGAACAGACTGTTTCTTCCTTCCATTATCTACCCGACCAGAGCGAGTATAACAAAGGACTGATAGCTGCTTATGAGATTTCAGTGGGTATGGAGGCCAATGCTGTGAATCAAGTGGTGAGCAGCGGGGAATTCTCGAATATCAAGAATAATCCGATTCTCCAATCGGTTTATTTCACTCCGGTAACGGCTAGATATGTATTGCTGAAAGCAGTGAGGATGGTGGAAAACGAGAGCCCGATGGGCTTTGCCGAATTAGGAGTGCAATGACCATGTATCAATATACTCATGTGTCCGTTCACAATACAGCTACCGTATGTCAATGAGTACATGAGTATATTGATACATGGTTACATTATTAATCGGTACACTCCTCCTGCCAGTGCTCGTATCACCCCTTTCATTTCTAATTCAAACAGTAATGCACTCATTCGGTTTACAGGTATGTTGGTGTCTATCACCAATGTGTTGATTTGTAATCCTTCCGGTATTTTGCCGAGTCGTTTTACTATTCGTTCTTCTTCCTCGCTTAAATCAGGGAACAATTCCCGTTGTACTGTTTTCTCAGTTTTGGGGCTGCTTTCCCATCCCATACCCTTCACTAAATCCTCGGCCGATGTGATAAGCACTGCCTGGTTTTTCCTTATCAGATTGTTGCAGCCTATGGAATATTCATCATTGCATCGTCCCGGAAAGGCAAAACAGTCCCGGTGATAACTTTCCGCCAGTTCGGCGGTGATGAGGGCTCCCCCTTTGGCGGCGGACTCGATAACGACGGTGGCGTCACTCATACCTGCCACAATGCGGTTTCGTTTCACGAAATTCTGCCTGTCGGGATTGGTTCCGCTTGTAAATTCGGTCAGCAAACCTCCCTGTTCCAACATGCTGACGGCTGTCTTCCGATGTTCGGCAGGATAAATGCGGTCCAGTCCGTGGGCCAATACACCTATGGTCTTGAAATGATTCTGCAGGGCGGCGCGATGTGCATGGATATCAATGCCGTATGCCAGTCCGCTTACTATCAAGGTGTTTGGGCACAATACCGACAAGTCGGCAAGGAAACGGGTGCAGATATCCTGCCCATAAGGGGTGGCATGACGGGTTCCTACTATATTAATAATATGCAGCGTGTTCAGATCGGCATTTCCCCGATAAAATAAAGCTAGCGGAGCATCATCACATTCACGCAAACGGCTGGGATAACCTTCATCATTTAAGGTGAGGCAGCGGATATGATTTTTCTCACAGAAAGTTAATTCCTGCTCTGCACGCCGGAAAGCTTCGGAGTTATTCAACGCAGTAATGATCTTTTCGCTTACTCCGGGGACCAATTGTGACAGCTCTTTGCGGTGTTCGAAAACACGGGTGGCGCTTCCCAGACTGCTCACCAGTCTGAATGCGCCTGTCAGTCCCAATCCCGGTATCCGGGTCAGGGCCAGGCTGCAAATTTGTTCGTCTTGTGTCATTCGCTCAGGTAGGGGGCGAAAGTCTCGTCAAATAGAGCGCTGTCCCCTAATCTGCCGTTTACCACGCATACTGATTCTACAGTGGCCTTGACAGTCACTTTCATGTCGGGCAGACGGAAAATGTCCTGATAGAACACATATTTAATACCTTCTTTTTTCAGATAGAGTTTAGAAACGAATTCGTCACCGCTGCGCAGCGGAGTTTTGAACGCCATGGTGAGCCGTGCCACTACCGGGTCCACTCCTTCCTCGTGCAAACGCGCGAAGCTGATACCTACGGATGTGAGAAACTCATGGCGTGTATGTTCCAGATAATGTTGATAGTTGGCATTGTTCACAATACCCTGCAGGTCGCATTCATAATCGCGTACCTTCATCTTCAGTTCATAAATATACTTTTCCATAAGGCAAAGGTATAAGAAAAATGTGTTACTTTGCAGATAAACTTAAAAAAAGAAGTGAATGAAACTATATGCTGCGCCTTTACAAGGTTTTACGGAAGCTCCCTGGAGAAACTTTCATGAGGAAGTTTTTGGTGGAATAGATGCGTATTATACTCCTTTTGTACGAATAGAGAGAGGAGGATTCCGTAACAGGGATGTACGGGACATTGCTCCCGAAAACAATACGGTTTCCCATGTAGTGCCTCAGCTCATCGCGTCCACTCCTGTCGAGCTGGAACGGTTGGCCGCTTTGTTTACAGAAAAAGGATATAAGGAAGCGGATTTTAATATGGGGTGTCCTTTTCCGCTGGTTGCAAGAAAGCACAAGGGCTCCGGCATATTGCCTTATCCTGCCGAGGTAGAAGCTTTATTGAAAGAGTTGACACATTATCCTGAACTGAGTTTTTCGGTTAAGATGAGATTGGGATGGGAGAGTGCGGATGAATGGCGGCCGTTGTTGCCTTTGCTGAACGCTGCCCCCTTGCGGCGGATCGTTCTGCATCCGCGTATCGGGAAGCAACAGTACAAAGGAGAGGTGGACTTGGCTGCGTTCACCGCTTTCTATGAGGAGTGCGCGCATCCGTTGGTATATAACGGCGATTTACTGACGGTGGAGGATATCCGGAAAGTGGAAGAGAAATTTTCCTGCCTGGAGGGCGTCATGCTGGGACGCGGGTTGCTGGCCAATCCTGCATTGGCTTGGGAATATGTAAACGGAACCTCTTTTTCTCCCGATAAATTGCATGAAAAGGTGAAGGCGCTTCACGCACGCCTTCTTCAATATTATGAAGCCCATTTACAGGGAGAGGCGCAATTGCTGAGTAAAATGAAGCCTTATTGGGAATACCTGCTGCCCGATGCGGACCGGAAGATAAAGAAAGCAATAAAGAAGGCTACAACGATGGATAAGTATTTGACGGCGGTGAACCAGCTGTAATGACGGAAAAGGGGCTTCAATACATGAAAACCGGAGTGCTTCTTCAGTTCATTCAGCCGGTCTAACTGCTTGTAAAATAGGGAAGTATCCTGATAGGAGAACCTTCAGTTTCCTGTCAGTTACTTCCAGCCCATATTTTTGTTCTTACCTGTTAGATGAGAGGTGTGTCCGTCATGCCTGTATTTTAAGAAATACTTATCTGTCTTTTCTTGGAGCATATCTTTTATCTTCCTTGTTATGTATCCAGTTACTTCCTGATAAGTTTATCATTTCACTAAAGTGATGAAACCTTATCACTCTAGTGATGAACTTGTACCACTTTAGTGATGAAACTTCATCACCCAAGTGAGACGATTGATTCTTCAAGACGAAAACACAAACTTGTCCTGATGAAATCCCTTTTACATAAGGATGTTTACGCTTAGTCACTTTTCATCCCGAAAGGCCGGAAAGCCCTTGACAAAGGCTTTTCAATGTGCTATCTTTGTGGGAACAACAACTAAAAAAACAATAAAATCATGATGAAAGAAATGATTCGGAAGGTGATGGAATGGTGCAAGTTATGGAACGGTGAAACTGCAACGGCGAAACAGGCAGGCCCTTCTTCGGATAAAAGGGAAAAAGAACAGGCTGCGGATAACCGGGAAGTACAAGACCGTCTGGAGAACTACTTGTGGAAACACTATGAGTTCCGTTTCAACGTGTTGACGGAACAGCCCGAATATTGCGCGAAGGGGCAAGGGACGGACACACCTTATAAGATAGTGACTCAGCGTACCTTGAACACCTTGTGCCTGGAAGCGCACCGTCATCGCATCAATTGCTGGGATAAAGATGTGAGCCGCCTGCTCCATTCGGAACGCTTGGAAGATTATCACCCTTTCCTTACTTATATGGATACACTGCCCCAATGGGACGGAGTGGACCGTATCACTCCGCTGGCGCAGCGCATCTCGAAGAAAACTTTCTGGATAAACGGCTTCCACCGCTGGATGCTGGGAATGGCCGCCCAGTGGTCAGGACGCATGGACCGTTGCGCCAATGCAGTGGCCCCTATGTTGGTGAGCCGTATGCAGGGCAAGTGTAAATCTACTTTTTGTCAGTTGTTGATGCCCGACGGGTTGAGAGATTATTACACGGACAGTTTTG
>ENA-OPCC01001373-OPCC01001373.1-human-gut-metagenome-genome-assembly--contig:-NODE-1373-length-10600-cov-2.617070_pt1 | contig 10600 bp, 10 predicted proteins | sample MGYA00241558_ERZ501467 | MGnify/ENA primary metagenome ERZ501467 (study PRJEB25962, sample SAMEA2042620) | human gut metagenome | biome: human gut; feature: human-associated habitat; material: faeces...
GGCCACGACATCGGCCACGCTCGTACCCTCGAGCATGCGGAAGTTAATGTTGGCCCACATATCCTGCGGCATTACGTTGGCGCCGGTGCTGCCACCCTCGATCTGCGTGGGCGCGCAGGTGGTCGTCACCAGCGGATAGAGCTTTTTGCTGGCGAGGCAATCGCGGACAATGGCATCCCCGTTGGCGGCAATTTCATCGGCCGTGTAGAGCCCCAACTCGACGAGTTGAGCGGCAAGCAAGTCGGTCACGCGCGTCGGCCACTCGATATCGCAGATTGCGGTGATGGCACGGCTGAGCACCTCGAGCGATGTGCCGCCGTAGGGGTTGGACGAATGCCCGCCCTCACTCTTCGTCTTGAGTATGATATCGGCGTAACCCTTCTCCGCGAGGTCGGCATGCATAAGCCAGCCCTCGCCCGCGCCATACTCGGCAGCCGAAACAATACGGTAGTCACCCTCGTCGATCAGATATTCAAGTTCAACGCCACGCTTCTCGAGCACACGACCGATCGCCCCCGCGCCGTACTGCGTGGTTTCCTCGTCCTGGCCAAAGGCCAGCAGCAGCGTTCGTTCGTGTTGCCAGCCGTGCGCCAGCGCATACTCAACGGCCTCCAAGATGCCCGCAACCTGGTCTTTCATATCGATGGCGCCGCGACCCCAAATATAGGTGTCGTCCACGTGCCCGCTAAAGGGATCGTGCGTCCAGTCCGTCTCGGTGCCCGGCACCACGGGAACCACGTCCATGTGGCCCATGAGCATGACGGGTTTGAGGGCGGGGTCGGAACCGCTAAGCGTCACGAGCAGCGAATGGTCGATGAGCTCGACCTCGCCCGTCGCAAACACGCGCGGCCAGCCCTGCTGCATATAGGCGCGCAGGTCGTCAAACGCCTGCCAGTCCACCGTCTGGGCATCCATGCTCGAAATCGTCGGAAACGACAGCACGCGGCCCAGGCGCTCGCACGCGCCGACCTCATCGATATCGGCAAAATCATCCTCGTGCGCAAAGAAGCGCCAAACCTCGGCCATGCCTTCCTCCAAAAATAACGTGGCAAAGAGGCGGTCCCTTTGCCACGTTCGCTTGCATTATTTGTCGTTGAGATAACGCGAGAGGAACTCGCGGGTGCGCTGGTGCTTGGGATTGCCGAAGAGCTCAGCCGGCGCGGCGTCCTCGAGCACCACGCCCTTGTCCATAAAGACCACGCGGTCGGACACCGTGCGGGCAAAAGCCATCTCGTGCGTGACGACGACCATGGTCATGCCGTCGGCGGCGAGCTTGCGCATGACCTCGAGCACCTCGCCCACGATCTCGGGGTCGAGCGCAGAGGTCGGCTCGTCGAACAGCATGATTTGCGGGTTCATGCACAGAGCGCGGGCGATGGCCACGCGCTGCTTTTGGCCGCCGGACAGCTGCTTGGGCAGACGGTTCAGGTATTCGGTAATTTCAACCGTATCCGCAGCTTCCAGCACTTTATCCAGGATAACCGTGTCCTTTTCGTGCTGGACTTTCATGCTGATGCCCACATTCTCGTAGACCGACATGTTGCTATACAGGGCGTAATCCTGAAAGACAATCGCAATATCACGCTCTACCGGGGGGCATTTGTTAACGACATTTCCATCCAGGATCACTTCTCCCGAACTGATTTGCTCCAGACCGCCCAGCATTCGGAGAACCGTGGATTTGCCGCACCCGGAGGGGCCGACAAACACGATAAACTCCCCTTCATCAATGGTAAGGTTAAAGTCGTGAATGGCATGGAAGCCATTTGGGTAAATTTTATTAACGTTTTTGAATTGAATTTTTCCCATTTGCTCTACACGCCTCCGATTTTATGAACCAATACACTCGAGCTTCTGCCGGAGGGCCTGGCGTTTTTTCGCCTTGGCTGTGCCGGTCACTCCTGCGATGATTAAGAGAACGGATCCGATCAGGTTGGAAACAAGCAGAATCGTCTCGTGTGCATAGGGCTGGAGAAATACCGGCACGATCAAGAACTGCCTCACAAGGAAGTACACCCCAACGGCCAGTGTGATCACGGCCCATCGCGAACTGTACACATTGATCTTCACTGCACAGGTAAATACCAGAAACAGCACGAAGATATTCACGATAACTGTTAAACCCATCCAGAAATTAACGGGCATCGAATCCAAAATCGTGGTGACATATACAAACTCGGCAATGATCGCCAGGAGCGTCAGGGTGTAAGAATAGCCGTTCGTTCTATAAAGCGTCACATAGGTTTTCTTTTCTTCGGGAGGAATGGATTTCAGCATACTCAAACACCCTCCTTTTTCAAGCGGACAAATGTCAAATGGCTCGCAGTCAAATCGATCGCCAATGCGCCGCACACCAAGATGTAAAGTGCGTTAAACACCACTCCAAGCCGGAATGTTGTAAACTGCAGCTGATAGTTTTCAAGCCCCTCCAGAGACAGGTACTGAAAATCCAATCCCTGATAGTAAACAGAAATTGCTTGTAAATTCATGATCGAGTTGGCTGCGCCATAACAGCAGGCAACCATCAGCAGCAACATTACAACCAATGCAAAACGATCCGGAACACAAGACAGAATCTCCAGAAAAACGATCAGAGCAATCCCGATCACACCCACCAGCGACCAGGCAAAAATCTGGCGGTTAAACGTCTGAAGGATCACGTCGTGGAACATTGCGATTTCTTGGTTCTGCGGCAGTTTCAGTCCAAACAAATCATTATATTCCGTCATAAAGGCCAGGGCAAACAGAAACATTCCGATGGAAGCCAGAATATACAGCACAGAAAGGATCTGCTGCCCTTTGAAAAGTTTTCTCATAAGTTCCTCCTAATTCTGTATTCCAAAGGCCCTGCCCCGAATACAGTTTGCAGAGTTCAGTTTGCGGCCTGCATCGCTGCGTAGGACTGCTGGTAGGTCGCAACATAGTCCGCGAGATTGCGCGCTTCAAACTGTGCCAGATACTCCTCATAATTGGCCGGAATCGTAATTCCCTGCGGGGGATTGTTGCGGGTCTTGTACCGTACGATGTTAAACATCTCTTCCACGACGCCATCTTCCTCCATGGCAGTGGTTTCAGAGATCATCTCTTTCTGCCGGAGCGTCAGGGAGAAGACCGGCGGAATCATCTTGTAATAATTGGGGTTGTCGCCCTTGGGGCCCTCGCCGGCGTAGGTTGCAAAGGTCGTGGTGGAACCCTGGAGCAGCACCCACCCCTCAAAGCCGCGCTCGGAAGTATACTGGTACTCAAAGCCGATGTCTTTCTGGTATCCAATGGGGATCAGGCTACCCATCCAGTCCCGCATAAAGGTGGACAAATCGCCCTTGGCCACCGCATTGCAGGTGTCCACCATCCACTGGTTAAACTTGGGATAGGAGGTCCCATCCGGACCCTGGTAGCTGCCGTTCTCCTCCAAGTTCATCGGCAGGCCGTAGTTCTGGAGCGTGGAACCCTCTTCGGTGAAGAAGTAGTCAAACAGAGCGCAGGCGCGGCGCAGAGTCTTTTCGTCCGTGCAGCCCGCTGCCGAAATTGCCCAGCCGTCGGGTTTGATGGCGCGGCCGTTGTCGATGAAGTACTGCCACACGCCGTTCACCTTGGCGACCGGCGGCAGGATCACCACAACATCGCTGTTCAGCGAGTCCGCAGTGGAGGATGCCTGCCAGTCGAAGGTGATAAAGCCAAAGGAAGGCGCATCGCTGGAATCCGTTCCCCACAGAGTGCTGCGGAAGTTGGTCTTGTTGGTCAGGTCATAGCAATCGGAGTAGATCAGACCCTCGGCCTCCATATCAGACAGATAGCACAGCACATTGTACATGCCCTCGGTGGAGTAGGTGTATTGCACATTATTATCTGCATCAATGTACCAGCGAGCGGTGTAGGAGTCCGCACTGTGTGCTTTCACGCCGTCAAAATAGGTGCTAAGGCGCAGCAGATCCTCCCGATAGCTGGACTGACGGGTGAACATGGGCCAGACCGTATCCGCTCTTCCGTCGGTCAGGTAGCCGGGGTTTGCCTTGATGCAGCGCATCAGGGCCACCAGCTCGTCGATGTCGTAGGCGGCCTTCTCGCCCAGGAACAGCTCGGAGGGAGAAGCGTAGTCGTAGTTGTCCTTGATGTACTGGACAAAGGTCCTGGTCAGAGTTTCGCCGTTTTTCACCGAGAGGGCGTTCTGCAACTCCACAATGTTCTGATCGGTCTTTTTGGTAATGGTGACGCCTTCCATGGGAGACACGCTGCCGCCGTTAGCGCCATAGCGGGCGTTTGCGCCAGCATAGAAGCCCTTGTAATGGCAGGTCAGCTCGGTGGCAGTGTCGTAGGGGGCGTTGTTTACATCCAGCAGCATCACGACCCAGCTCTGGCGGGCGCAGAACGAGCGAGCAAAGTTATTCAGTTCTGCAATGTAAGGGATGTGATAAATGTTGCCGTCATATGCGGTGATTGCACGTCGAACGTCAGGATTCTCGTCCAAATAATTCTGGAAATTGGGCAGGTAACCCTGATCCATCATCTGGCTCAGATTGACAAATTTGCCCTCGGTGCCATAGTACATCAGATCATCTGCGATGGAGTTACCGCCAAAAATATTTGCCTCTGCAAAGTTGGTGGTGGAGGCGGTATCGATCATCTCGGTAGCCTTCTGGTCCTGGGTGGTGACATCGGTGATGGTCACATTCAGCACCTGCTTCAGGTGGCTCCACACCGGCTTGAGCATACCGGCGGTGACATTGGTGCCGTCGGGCAGATTCAAGGGAGACTCCTGGTTATAGGTGATGGTCCGGGATTTGTTGCCCGCAGCATAGTTGATTTTCAGGGCGATGTTCTCGCTGAGATCCAGCTCAGCCGCCGGGGCCGGCCCACTGCTAGCCTGGGAATTGGCCGTGCTCTGGGCCGCCTGTTCTACAACAGACGAGCCGCAGCCCGCCAGAACTGCCGAAGCAGCGGTCACAGACATGAGCTTTAAAAAATCACTCCGTTTGATTTTCATGTTTTTCTCCTTTTCTTCTACAAGAGTGTTATTCTTTAAAAAGTTATCCTTTTACGCCGCCGACGTTGACGCCCTTGGCAAAATATTTCTGAATATAGGGATAAATGACCAAAACCGGGATGATAGAACAGACGATGATTGCATAGGCCAGGCTGTCTGCTGAATAGGAAAGAACTACCGGAGATTCGTCGTACAACTTCTGGTAGTTTTCGATCAGCTGCCGCAGATAAACCTGGAGGGGTTGCTGGTTCGGGTCGGCCAGGAGCATTCTCGACCAATAGTAACCGTTCCAGCGGCTGATGGCATAGAACAGGGTCACCGTTGCAATACTGGCCGTGGACATGGGCACATAGATCCGGGAGAACAGCTGGAATTCGGTAGCGCCGTCCACCAGGGCAGCCTCTTCGATTTCCTTGGGGATGCTGTCAAAATAGTTCCGCAGAAGGATGATATTGTAGGCCTGCACGCCAAAGGCAATGATCATGCCCCAGCGGTTGTCCACGTTCATGCTCTTATAGTTCAGATAAAGCGGAATCATGCCTGCGCTGAACCACATGGTGAACACCAGCAAAAAGTTCCATTGACGGCGGAACTTGAGCTTTTTCTTTTGCAGGGCGTAGGCACCGGTCAGAGAGATAAACATACTCCACGCCGTGCCAACCACCGTATAGAACAGGGTGTTTGCATAGGCAATCCAGAAACCCTTGCTGTGGAGCACCATGTCGTAAGCCTGCAGGGTCACATCCTTGGGCAGGAGCACGATGCTCCCGCTCTCGTAGGCCACCCGGCCGCTGATGGAGACGCTGAACGCATACACGATCGGGTAGAGCGTCACGGCTGCAAAGGCGATTACCAGCAGATACGCACATACTTTAAATATTTTTTCGCTTCGGTTGAGAAGGTCCATCTTTCTTTTCCTCCTTTACCACAAAGATGTATCCGAAATATTCCGGCTAATTGTGTTTGCCCCAATCACCAGCGCAAAGGCGATGAGGGAGTTAAACAAGCTAACCGACGCACCAACGCCATAGTTGGCCGAAAGGATACCGATGCGTTGTTCAAAGGTAGACAGAACATCTGCGGTCACATAGATGTTGGAGTTGTACATCAGCAGGACGCGCTCATAACCGATAGACAGCATGTTGCCGATTCGCATAATCACCATGATAATCAAGGTCGGTGCCATGCCCGGGATCGTGACATACCGCAGCTCCTGGAGCTTATTTGCGCCGTCCACCTTCATAGCTTCATACAAGGTGGGCGAAATACCCATGATGGCGGCAAAATACACAATCGAGCTGTAGCCGCTCTCTTTCCAGATTCCAACAGCAATGTACAGTGGACGGAAATAGTTCGCGTTGGAAAGCAGCGAAACGCCCGGTTCAATGAGGTCCAGCCTCTGGAACAATGCCGCCAGAACGCCTGTGGAGTTTACGCCGCTGTACACCAGCATGATGGTAATGCTGGTGATGGTAACCTCAGACAAAAAGTGGGGCAGATAGGTCGCCGTCTGGGTCAATTTCCGGACAAAACTGTTGCCAATCTCCGCAAACAGGATAGCCAGGATAATCGGCACAGGGAAACCAAATACCAAGCTGTATGCGTTAATTACAAAGGTATTCCGGAACGCCTGCCAAAACTGTGTCTGGTAGACACCTGATACCAGGGTCATAAAGTTTGCAATGCCTTTAAAGTCGCTGTTCCATACGCCCAGGCTGGAGTCAAATCGCTTAAAGGCGATGAGCAAACCGCCCATCGGCTTATAGGCCCACAGTGCAAACCAGATCACCACCGGCAACAGCAGCACATAGATCTGCCAATCACTGGCCAAAGACTGCAAGAGCTTTTTGCCGTGCGGCTGTCGCATCTTAATTTTAAGTTGATCCATTCTTTGTGTCGTCCTCCTTGTCGTGCGCCCAGAAATACCGCTTGCAATCCGTTTGCGCCAGGCATTTCGGGCAAATTTTTGCTGGGATCCCGCTATCTTACAGTGTCACCGCCTTTCTTCTGTACTGCATTCAACTTTGGCATCAGACTCATTCAAGTACTGAGTAGTTGCTTCATCCAGCCCGCTCCATATTCTTTGTGCAGCACCGCCGCAGCGACCACTAAAGCAAGCAGACCAGTCATGCCGTTGCTGATCATCATCACCAAACCCATTGCCTGGCCGCCCGCAAGCGTTGTACAATGCTGGAAGAACAGGAGAATCGGAATCCGGAAAACAAAGAGTCTTGCGAAATTTACATAGAAGGACAATTTGGTATATCCAAAGGCATACAACAGTGCCATAACTGCCGAATGGATCGCCAAAAATACGTTTGAGATCATTTCGAGAGTAAAGATCTGTGCAATCAGCTCTGCAAAGGCCACATCCCCTTTGGAGAAACTCGCAAGGATCGGATCCAGAAACACCCAAGTCAAAATGAATCCCAAAACGCCCCAGACAAAATCTACTATAAAGACACACCGAAAAATTTTCAGGGCTCGCTGTGGATTTCCATGGCCGATGTTCTGTCGAATCAAAGCAGCCCCACCATCTCCAATGCTTCCTGCCGGAACCGTAGACAGAGCGCTGACGCTGTTTGAAACGCCCAGCGCACCCACAGTTTGGGTGCCGTAGTTCACGCCAACCGAGTTGACAACCACTTTGCCTGCACTGAAGGAGAATTTTTCGGCGATAACCGGAAGGGAAATGGAAACGATCTTTTTGACGATGTCGTTCTTCAGCCTGACATATCGGAACGACAGCCCAAAGACATCTTCAGGGTTACGCAGATTATAAAGGCCGATTGCTGTTACCACCAGGTTGGAAAGTAGGGTGGCCACTCCGATCATGACAATCCCTTGGTGGAGTACCAGAACAAAAAAGGCGGAAAACGAGAACTTGGTAAGTGCCATTGCAAAGTTGATCCGCATGATCTTGGAACCATTCCCACGGGCCTTTTCAATGGCGATATAGACATTATTGAAGAAGGTGAAAAACAGATTCAGCGCAGTGATCCGGTAGTAGTTCAATCCGATTTCCACAAGCTGGGCGGGAGTGTTTGCCAAACGCAGAATAGGCCTAGCCCCCAGGATAAGCCCTGCCACCAGGACAAGGGCAGCGGCTCCGGCCATAAAAAAGGTGGTATTTACGGTGGTTTTTAACCTCTCATACTCCCCAGCTCCATACAAACCCGCAATTAGAATGCCTGCACCGATGGAAAGGCCGGTCCCCACCGAGACGATGGAGTTGTTAAGCTGGTTGAAAAACGACACCGCCGAGACGGATTCCGGGTTGATCTGAGAGGTAATTACAAGATCAAACACCCGAAACAACTCGTTGATCAGCTGGAACAGTGCCATGGGCAAACAGACAGAAAGAACTGCCTTGAGTATATTTCCCTCTAAAAAGAATTGCCTTTTTTTAAGTTCTTTTGGATCTACCTGCAAGCCCATGTTGATTCCTCTCTGCATCGGTTCTTAATTAAGAACCCGGTTCATTTATCGGAGCGATAAAATAGTGGTTCATCCAGAACCACTATTTTATATGATGACTGATGAATCGTTAAGTCTTTGCGGTTCGTATTTAAGAACCAAGTTCCGTATTTTTAGTATATACGAATTCGCCTGATTCTGTCAACCCGGTTTTTCTTTTTCTCGCATTTTGACAAAGATTCAACTTGTGAATTGTGCAACCTGTAGGGGATCATAAGAATCTCACTGAATCTTTTGAGCCTGATCATGGATCTTGGTTTGATACGTCTGCCTGAGTTTCTATGGTATCCTTCAAAACCATTCGTGCACATACGGCACTCCCCTCTCTTTAGGCACTTTAGGCAGGAGTGCTTGACGACAGAACGATATAATGATAATATACATTCTGGATTAAAGTTGATTTGGCCTGGAGGAGGATGTAGTAAATCATGAATCGAACCGTTGAGCGCACTTTGGCAATCCTCAAAATTATTGCCAATAGCGAGCATGGCATTACCCTGCAGGAAATTGCCAATCAAATGGACATGGCAAAAAGCAGTACTTTTGCAATTGTCCATACCCTATTGGAGCTGAACTACATCAGCACGGTTGAAAACAATGATAAAAAATACTGCTTGGGGGTTGAGACTTTTGCGCTCGGGATGAAGTATGCTAACAATCAAAGCCTCGTTCAGCAGTGTGTTATTCATCTCCCTGCGCTGGCTGAAAAATACAACAAGACTGCCTTTCTTGGCATATTGAACGGCTCCAATGTGGTTTATCTTTATAAATATGTCGCAGAAAACGCACGGCTTGCCACCTGCTCCATCGGCTCCAGCAAGCCGGCCCACGCGACAGCTCTGGGCAAAGCGCTGATTGCTTTTCTCCCACCCAAAGCGCAACGCACACTGATTGATAACATAGAACTCACCTCTTATACCGATCAGACCATCTCTTCTAAAGAGGGATTTATTGCACAGTTGGAACAGATTAAAAAGCAGGGTTATGCAACCGAATTTTCTGAATTGGGCCACTTGACTGCGTGTTGCAGTGTTCCGATCCTTGATTCTCAAGGTAACGCTGTAGCTGCAATTTCTCTGGCAGACATCGCTGAATCAAACGAAAACTATCTCCAGATGGCCAATGACCTAAAGGCTGCTGCGGCTGAAATTTCCAAAATTGTGGCCTACACACAAAATTGATTCCCAAATTATAAATCAAAATTCCCGGCTTTCGGTACAGTGGACAGCCTGTTGAGCTGTTTGCCTCCGGTGGAACTTCAGTAAAAACCCTGAACGGTTCTTTTGCTGAGGTTCCATTTTTTATAATTTTAATTTTTTGACCGTTCAGGACTTGCATACAACAAAAACGTTACAATAGACTCGTCTTGAATCCACAGTAAGAGATAAAAAATCATTTATATAGATGATTTTCTCTGGCATCCGGTTTGTTTTGTCCTCTAAAATGTCACTTCCTGTATTGAGCTGCGCACAGCAACTCGGAATAAGCTTGTATTCTCCCCAACAGAGTGTGGGCAACATATCCACTGTCTTTCCTGATCAGCAAGGCTTTGCCGCTATCCTCAATAGGATGGTTGGCCTAAGATCCATCCCTTGGGGTTTCATATGCCCACTGAGTAGTGCTATGAATCCAGGCGATGCCACCTATTCAGTTTTTATTGCATTTGCAATAGAATAAAAGCAGAGACGGAACACAACAAAAAGGAGAAATCATCATGGGTAAAAATGCTATCGTGGGACAGTCCGGCGGCCCGACTTCGGTCATCAACGCAAGCCTTGCAGGCGTATTTGAGAGCTGCAAAAGCCGCGGCGCTCAGGTGGTGTACGGTATGTGCAATGGCGTAGCCGGTCTGTTGGAAGAACGGGTGGTTGATCTGGGCAAGCTGCTGACCGACGATCTGGATATCGAGCTGCTCAAGCGTACCCCTTCGAGCTTTTTGGGGAGTTGCCGCTAGCGCTGCTTTGCAGAAGCCGAAGAAGGCGGCATCTCCAAACACTCCTTGAGCATCTTCTCTACGGCACAGACCTTCTCATAAACCTGCCGGGTAGTGATGGTGGACGTAGTTTTCTTGGTTGCCATAGGCGTTACCTCGTATAATAAAATAGTAGTATTTATAGACCGCTCTCCAGCGGAATGCTACAA
>ENA-OPCC01001374-OPCC01001374.1-human-gut-metagenome-genome-assembly--contig:-NODE-1374-length-10596-cov-3.570724_pt1 | contig 10596 bp, 5 predicted proteins | sample MGYA00241558_ERZ501467 | MGnify/ENA primary metagenome ERZ501467 (study PRJEB25962, sample SAMEA2042620) | human gut metagenome | biome: human gut; feature: human-associated habitat; material: faeces...
AGAACGGCAGGATAAACTCGGATGCGCCAATACCAACGAACACGATGAGCATGCAGGCAAGGTTGATGGTGAAGGCCGAATTTGCAAAGCAGCGACGCGCGGCCTCCGCCAGCGACATGGGGCGCTCGCCGGCCTCCGGCTTTACATGCGGCAGCGTGTAGAGCCCCACGATAAACGAGATGACGCCAATGGGCAGGTTGATGAGGAAGATGCTCTCCCAGGGAAAGCTTGCCACCAGCATGCCGCCGAGCACGGGGCCACACATCATGCCGAGGGCCACAAAGGTCGCGAGAATACCCATGGCACGGCCTCGTTCGCGCGCCGGAAACGACTCGGTGATGATACCCATGTTGTTAGCCATGGCCGCCGCGCAACCGACGCCCTGAACAATGCGTGCCAGGATAAGAACCTCGAGCGAGGCCGAAAGGCCGCACAGCAGCGAACCGACCGAAAAGACGATGACGCCCAGCTGGAACACATTCACCTTGCCGCGCACGTCACCCAGACGGCCAAACGGCAACATAGCCACGCATGTCGCAAGCAGATACACCGAGCTCACCAGCTGAATGCGATCGAGGCCCACGCCCAGCTCCTTTTGCATCACGGGCAGCGCCACGGTCACGACGGTCGAATCCAAACACACCATAAAGGTCATGACGAGCACGGTGAACAGAATCGCCCATTTATTCTTACCGTGGGTGTCGCCCTCTAGGGCAATGTGTTCGCGGCGCAGCTGCTCGGCAGTTTTCTCCATGTATATCCTTTCTATCGTGCAACGCAAAAACGGGACCCCAATCGCCTACAAACGGACACGATCGGGGTCCCGCCTACGGAATCGGAACTATGAGGACGTCGTCAGCCGAAAAGCCGTCCCACGCCTCGCACGCACGCTAGCCTAGCACTGCTCGAGTGCCTGCTCAAGGTCGGCAATCAAATCGGCCGTATCCTCAAGGCCGCACGACAGGCGCACCATATCGGCGGAGATGCCGCAGGCGATGAGCTCCTCGTCGTTCATCTGGCGATGGGTGGCGTTTGCCGGGTGCAGGCAGCAGGTGCGGGCATCGGCCACGTGCGTGGCAATCTGGGCGAGCTTAAGACTCTTCATAAAGGTCTCGGCCGCCGCACGACCACCGGTAAAGCCAAAGCTCACGACGCCGCAGGTACCGTTGGGCATGTACTTCTGAGCCATGTCGTAGTACTTGTCGCCCTCTAGGCCCGGATAGCTCACGAAGCGCACCTTGGGATGGCTCTGCAGGAACTTGGCAACGGCCAGGCCGTTCTCGCAATGACGCGGCATGCGCACATGCAGGCTCTCGAGCGAGCTGTTCAAGAAAAACGCCGCCTGCGGGTTCTGCATGGGGCCGAGGTCGCGCATGAGCTGCGCGGTAGCCTTGGTAATAAAGGCGCCCTCGCGGCCGAACTTCTCGGCATAGGTCACGCCGTGGTAGCTCTCGTCGGGCGTGGTGAGACCCGGGAACTTGTCCGCATGGGCCATCCAGTCAAACTTGCCGGAGTCCACGATGATGCCGCCCAAGGTGGTTCCGTGGCCGCCGAGGAACTTGGTTGCGGAGTGGACGACAATGTCCGCGCCGTGCTCGATGGGGCGGATGAGGTAGGGCGTGCCGAAGGTGTTGTCCACCACCAGCGGAATGCCGTACTTGTGCGCCAGCTCGGCCAGCGCGTCGATGTCGGGGATGTCACTGTTGGGGTTGCCCAGCGTCTCAATGTAGATGGCGCGGGTCTCGGGGCGGATGGCGCTCTCCACTTCCGCAAGATCGTGGATGTTCACGAAATCGGCGGTAATGCCGAAGCCGGGCAGGGTGTGGGCGAGCAGGTTGTAGCTGCCGCCGTAGATGGTCTTCTGAGCCACGATGTGGTCACCAGCCTGTGCCAGTGCTTCGATGGTGTAGGTGATGGCAGCAGCACCGGAAGCGGTAGCCAGAGCAGCCACGCCGCCTTCCAGAGCAGCGATGCGCTTCTCGAACACGTCCTGCGTAGAGTTGGTCAGACGGCCGTAGATGTTGCCTGCGTCTGCCAGGCCGAAGCGGTCTGCTGCGTGCTGGCTGTTGCGGAACACATAGGAAGTGGTCTGGTAAATGGGCACTGCACGGGAATCGGTTGCGGGATCGGCCTGCTCCTGGCCAACGTGAAGCTGCAGGGTCTCAAATTTATAGTTAGACATAGTATTTTACCTCTCTATTTGTACTTTTAGTATAATTTTCTGATACAAAAAATCCCGATGCGTGATACAAAAGCGCACCGGGCAAACACAATTCAAAGCTATTCTGTCAACGTCACATTCGGGTACACATTCGTGCACAGCAAGAGGGCATCGTACAGTTCACAGCCAGATGTTCTGCCCGGTCACCGTACATTCGCCCATAGCGGAAGTTTGCGTGCAGCAGGTCGTTCCAAATCAGCTTCATATCCGTGCCCTCCTTTCCGAAATAATTCTTTCCCACTCATCTACAAACCGGAGCCTCTATCTGCTCTGTACCGGGAAGCAAAGCCGTTGTTTTCTTTTTCCCACTAGGTTTGTGGATTTGTTGTTTGCATTATATTCCCTCTTACCCAGTTTGTCAATAGGTTAATTCCAGTTTTTTGCAAATTAAGTTTTCTGCACGATGCGCAGCCCGCATTTGCAGCATCCAGTTGTGCAGTTCCAACAGGAGTAACACTTCTGCTTCTTCGGAATTTTTTATTTTTCCATTGATAAAACCTTAAAATTTTATTGTTATACTAAAGTTGTTCCTTGCAAACGCCCTGCAAATCGTTTATTATGATAGCGTTCTTTTTTATCATCAAAGGAGTTTTTCGATGCTGCATCGTTTCTTTCATTTTTTAAAGCAGAGCCTGCTCGTTGTTCTTTGCATCCTGCTGCTTGGCGGGCTGCTGGCAGGCGGCTGGTTCTTTTATCAGGGCAGACAGCTGTACCGCAGTGCCGCCAGCAGTTACCCAGTGGCTTCCATGTACGACACCATCCGTGCCCGCGGGAGCTATACTTCCTACGATGCGCTGCCGCAGATCTATATTAACGCAGTCATCTGCACCGAGGACGAGCATTTTATGACCCACAAGGGCATCGACCCGGGGGCCATTGCCCGCGCCCTGCTGGCCGACCTGCGCACCCACTCGCTGGCCGAGGGTGGCAGCACCCTGACCCAGCAGCTTGCCAAGAACGAGCTGTTCACGCAGGACAAGCATCTGGCCCGCAAGGCTGCCGAGATGCTTGCTGCTTTTGATATTGAAAAGACCTACTCCAAGCAGCAGATCTTTGAGATGTACGCCAACACCATCTATTTTGGAAACGGCTGCTACGGCATCACACAGGCCGCCGAGGGCTACTTTGGCAAGGAACCGGCCCAGCTGACCGATGCCGAAGCGATCTATCTGGCGGGTATGCCCAACGCGCCTTCCACCTACGCCAGTAGCCCGGAGCTTGCCTTCAAGCGGATGCAGGTGGTGCTCAAGCGGATGGTCAAGTGCCGCGTGCTCACCCAGCAGCAGGCCGATGCCATTGCCGCAGATGCTGAAAACTTAACGGTTTAAACAAGACACCGCGCCCTGTCTGCTGCGGATCAGACAAGGCGCGGTGTTTTGTTTTGCGGTATTTGGTTTGGTAAAGGAGGAATCATGTTACCCGTTCAGGCGGTTGCGGCCCCGCCTGTCGGTAGCATTATCATACCAGAGAATTTCTGCGAAAGCATGTTATTTATATGAAGCTTTTATGAATTTACCGGTTCTTTGCCGCTGTCATGCTGTCACTCCGGCGCTTTCATGCTTTCCACCATGCTGATATGCCGCACATGCCGCCGCATAGCAAAGCACACCACAAAGGTGAACAGCATCGTCAATGCCACTGCCAGCAGATAGCTGCGGGGTGCAATGGTGCGAATAAACATCAGCTGATCCATTTCCACGGTCAGGATGATGAACCGGTGCAGCGGCACGCCCAGCAGCAGGCCCACGCCGGAGCCGATGAGGGACAAAAGCTCGATCTCGCGGAAGATGTAGCGGTACACTTCTTTGTCATAGAAGCCCAGCACCTTGATGGTGGCAAGCTCCTTTTTGCGCTCGGCAAGGTTGACGCTGATCAGGTTGTACAGCACCACCGCCGCCAGCGCCGCCGCGCACACGATGATCAGCACCACCACATAGTTCAGGCTGCCGATCAGGCTGCCGAACATGGAGGTGGTGTCCTCGGTGAAGCTGACGCTGCTCACATAGTTGCAGCCCAGCAGCTTTGTGCGCAGGGTGTTGTACTCCGCCTCGGTGGTACAGCCGGTCAGGCCGTAGACGGTGTTCCACTCCGGCGTGCTGCCCAGCAGGGCCTGCAGCTGCGCATTGGAGAGATACAGCCGGGTGAACATGTAGTTCTCAGTAATGCCGGTCAGCACCAGCGGCACGCGGCTCCCGTCTGCTGCCTCCACATAGAACGTATCGCCCACGCTCAGCCCCAGATTCAGGGCCGTTTTTTCGGTCAGGATCACGCTGTCCTCTTCAAAGGGAATGGGGTCGTGGCCCACCCGGGTGCGGAAGGTGAAGTATTCGGTCATCCGGGCATCGTCCTCCGCGCCTACGATGCTGACATCGGCGCTCCCGCCCTCTTCATTATAAAGGGTGGTGGACTTTGTGTAGAACGCGCCCCAGCTGTGGACCGCACTGCTGCTGTCCAGCGTGTCGGCAAGGCCCTGCTCCATGGTCAGCGCCTTTTCATCGCTGAGCGAGATGGTGAGATCGTTGTGGGTCAGCTGCCCGGACTGCTTGTCCACGATGGGCAGGATGGAATCCTGAATGCCAAAACCGATCAGCAGCAGCGCCGTGCAGCCTGCCACGCCCAGCACTGTCATGAAGAAGCGCTTTTTGTAGCGGAACAGGTTGCGGGCTGTGGTCTTTTGGGAGAAGCTCATGTGCTGCCACAGCGGGGTGATGTACTCCAAAAAGATGCGCTTGCCTGCCACCGGGGCCCGGGGCAGCAGCAAAGCTGCAGTCTTTTCCTTCAGGCTGGCACGGCAGGCGTTCCATGTAGCAAAACCGATGACGGCCGCGCTGATGGCCACACTGGCTGCCGCCATGCCGGGGTAAAAGTGCAGCGTAAAGGTGGACATGCTGAAGATCATCTGGTAGGCATACCAGATGATGAGCGGGAACACCACAAAACCGATGACCATGCCCACGATGCTGCCCAGCACGCTGGCGCTGAGGGCATAGAACAGATACTTGCCTGCGATCTTTGCGTTGGAGTAGCCCAGAGCTTTCAGAGTACCCAGCTGCAGGCGGTTCTCGTCCACCATGCGGGTCATGGTGGTGGTGGCCACCAGCGCCGCCACCAGGAAGAAGAACACCGGGAACACCCGTGCAATGGCATCCATGCGGTCGGCATACTGCTCAAAGGTGACAAAGCTCATGGTGGAGCCGCGGTCCAGCACATACCACTCACCGCTCTTGATCTGGCTCACCTGTTCCTCGGCATCGTTCAGCTGGGCAAGGCCATCGGCCAACTGCTGTTCGGCATCGGCCTTCCGGCTCTCGTACTCCGCGCGGGAATCGGCCAGCTGCTGCACGCCGTCCCTGTATTCCTGCCAGCCCTCGTCCAGCCGGGTGCGAGCCGCATCAAACTGGGTGTAGGCTGTGGCCGTGCCGGTGGTGAGCTGCAGCTGCCCCTGCAGAAGCTTTACCTTCATCTGGCGCAGTGCTACCTTTGCCTCAGTCACCAACTGCTCGTTGGAAAGGCTGGGCGAAGAGATCAGCCCCTGTGCATACATCTGGCGCTTGCCCTCGTCCAGCTGGGCCTGATAGCCGTTCAGCTGGCCGCTGATGTTGTCGTAAGCATCCTGCGCCTTCTGCAGGGCATCCCGCAGCTCGGTGTACTCTTCATCGGCAGGTTCCGCTTCGTCCAGCGCTTTCTGTGCATTGTTCAGAGCCGTTTCCGCATAGCCCAGCAGCGGGTCGGCCACCTTTTTCAGGTTCACCAGCATCTCGATCTGCTGCAGCTGATCCTCAAATTCCAGCAGTTGTTCCTCGCCGCTCACCAGCTCGTCCGCACCGCCCTGCATGGTATCCGGCAGGGCCTTTTTGCTGGCGGCAAGCTCCGCTTCGCCCGCGTCCAGCTGGGCTTTGGCGCTGTCCAGCTGTGCCTGTGCATCGGCCAGCTGCTGCTCTGCCTCCGCAAACTGACGGTCTGCTTCGGCTTTTTTGTCGTTGTACTCGGCCCGGGCGTCGGCCAGCTCTGCACTGGCATCCTCGATCAGCTCCGCCCGCCGGGCTGTGCACTGTGCCCCGCTGATGGCCTTTACCCTTGCGGCTGTGTCATCCACCGCTGCCTGATACTCGTCCGAGTAATTATCATACAGACCGGCATTTTTTGCCTTGAGATAGCATACCGTATAATAATTCGTGGTCAGGCTGCCCTCCGGCAGGAACACAATATCATCCAGCTGGCCGTCACCAGCGGTGCTGCTCTCCTTGTCCGTGGAAAAATGCTGCGGGTCCTGCACGGTGCCCACTACCGTGAACTGCTTCCTGCTCACATATTCGGTGTCCTCCGGCAGGGTGAGCACCGTGCCCGGTTCCACCGGGTCGCCGTAGCCCATCACATGCACCACGCACTCATCCGGGGCCTCAGGCATCCGGCCCGACAGCAGCACCAGACGGTTCATATTTTCTGCCGTGTCGGCCCCGGGGTCGGCGGGCAGCTGCTGCAGGCGCACCACCGCCGTCTCGCTCTGGCCCTGCCACTGGGCCTCCACGTCCTGATATTTCACCGGCTGCACAGCCTCCACGCCATCCACGGCGGCAAGGACGGCAATGTCCTCCTCCGAAAGGCCCAGCGTGGACAGCACCCGCAGGTCGAACACGTTCTGCTGTACGTAGTATTTCTGCCCGGCGATGCGCATGCTGGGCGCAAAACTCATCAGGCCGGTCAGCATCATCACGCCCAGCGCTACGATGCCGAACAGCGAGACCATGCGGCTCAGGTTGTCCTTCATTTCCCGCAGGATGTTTTTACGATAACTTTTCAGCACAGCTCTCACCACTCAATCTCCTGCACCGGCACAGGGTGCTCGTTGACCTGATTGGAGACGATCTTGCCGCTGCGCACCTGAATGATGCGGTCTGCCATCGCTGTCAGGGCGGTGTTGTGGGTAATAACGATCACCGTGCGGCCGGTGCGGCGGCAGGTATCCTGCAAAAGGGCCAGCACCTGCTTGCCGGTCTTGTAATCCAGTGCACCGGTGGGCTCGTCGCAGAGCAGCAGCTTGGGGTTTTTGGCCAGTGCGCGGGCAATGGACACCCGCTGCTGCTCGCCGCCGGAAAGCTGGGCCGGGAAGTTGTTCAGCCGCTCTCCCAGACCCACGCTGCGCAGGGTCTCTTTGGGGTCCAGCGGGTCGCGGCAGATCTCGCTGGCCAGCTCCACGTTCTCCAGTGCGGTCAGGTTCTGCACAAGGTTGTAGAACTGGAACACAAAGCCCACATCGTACCGGCGGTAGGTGGTCAGCTCTCTGGCGGTAAAGTGGCTCACGTTCTGGCCGTCCAGCCAGACGTTGCCCTCGTCGCAGCTGTCCATGCCGCCGAGGATGTTCAGCAGGGTGGTCTTGCCTGCGCCGGAAGGCCCCACGATGATGCAGAACTCGCCCTTATCCACATAGAAATTCAGGTGGTCTGCGGCGGCGATCTTCACACTGCCGGTCTGATAATATTTGCAAACGTCCTCAAACTCCACAAAATGCTCCATGGCGTTTTTTCCTTTCTATCGGGAATACATACTGTTTCAATTTAACTATAACATCTCCCGGCAGACTTTGCAAAGACATCTGCGCAAATTTTCAAAAACTTAACAACCGTATGCAGCCTTGCGCTCTCAGGCGTAGAAACCCTCTCAGTCATCGCTGTGCGATGCCAGCTCTCCCGAAGGGCGAGCTTTCGCATCTGACGGAAGGCGCAAAAAAGCTCCCCCTTTCGGGGGAGCTGTCGAGCGTATGCGAGACTGAGAGGGTTCATCTGTCAAGCGGTCAGCGCCCCACGATCAAATCGCGGCGGCAGCGCAGGCCCACGGTGAGGAAGGTGTTTTCGCCCAGTCGGCGCAGCACCACGCGGTCGGTGCCCTTCTGGCCCTCCACCAGCAGGGACAGGTTCAGGGTGGTGGAGCCCTTCTCAGTCTGGACTACCAGCGTGCTCACACCCTCGTTCAGCAGGGTCTGCATGTCCTGCACGGTGGTGCGGAAGGTGGCAGAACCGGCGGGCACATCCAGCGTCAGCACGCCGTCCTTCTGGCGGGCAGTGTACAGCACTTCTCTGCCGAACAGGCCCTTGACGGTGTAACGTGCCTCGCTCTTTTTCGCCGCTGCATCTGCGGACGGGGCGGCCAGCTCATCGCCGGAGATCAGCATGATGTTGCCCTGAATGGGGTTTCCCTCCGGTGCGCCGTAGCCGCCGTAGGTGGGGTCCTTTTCGCCGATCGCCACATCGGCGCTGTGCAGGGCGATATCCCCCTGCACCATCTGCTCCTGCGGGGGCAGATAGCCTGCGGCAGCAGGGTCGTTGATGTCTGCCTCTGCGGCAAATGCACCCACGCTCAGCATGGCGGCAGCGCCCAGCACTGCAGCGGTGGTGGTGACGGTACGGACAAATTTATGGTTCAGTTTCATTTGGAATACCTCCGTTGACGGCGGTTTTGCACCGCACATTTTTGTTTTGTGGAAAACCATGGTCTGCCATGCGGTGTAATACAAAACCGCCGCATCTGTCTTATAAACGGATGCGGCGGCGGGATTATTGCAGCAGGCTATAAAAATTTTTTGGAATCTCTGCCGCCGGGGTCACTGGGCCTGTGCCGGTTCCCGGTTCAGGATTTCCATGAACTCCTCGCCGGTGATGGTCTCCTTCTGGTACAGATACCGTGCCAGCTCGTCCAGCTTGGCGCGGTTGTCGGTCAAAATCCGGACAGCCTTTTCGTGCTGAGCCTTGACCAGCTCCACCACCTTCTGGTCGATCTCGCGCTGGGTCTGGGCCGAGCAGGCCAGCGAGGTGTCGCCGCCCAGATACTGGTTGTTCACGGTCTCCAGCGCCACCATGTCAAAGTCCTTGCTCATGCCGTAGCGGGTAAGCATGGCGCGGGCAAGCTTGGTGGCCTGCTCGATATCGTTGGAGGCACCGGTGGTGATGGATCGGAACACCACTTCCTCGGCGGCGCGTCCGCCGGTAAGGGTGGCGATCTTGTTTTCCAGCTCTTCCTTGCTCATCAGGTAGTGGTTGCCCTCGTCCACCTGCATGGTGTAGCCCAGTGCGCCGGAGGTGCGGGGGATAATGGTGATCTTCTGCACAGGGGCGGAGTTGGATTGCTTGGCCGCCACCAGTGCATGGCCGATCTCGTGGTAGGCCACGATGCACTTTTCCTTGTCGGTGAGGATAGAATTCTTCTTCTGGTAGCCTGCAATGACCACCTCGATGCTCTCTTCCAGATCGGCCTGCGTCACGCTCTTGCGGCCTGCACGCACAGCGCGCAGAGCTGCTTCGTTGACGATGTTGGCAAGTTCCGCACCGGAGGCACCGGAAGCCATGCGGGCCACGGTGTTGAAGTCGATGCCCGGGGCCAGCGCCACCTTTTTGGCGTGCACTTTCAAAATCTCTTCGCGGCCCTTGAGGTCGGGCAGCTCCACCGGCACGCGGCGGTCAAAGCGTCCGGGACGGGTCAGGGCCGGGTCCAGCGAATCCGGGCGGTTGGTGGCCGCCAGAATGATGACGCCGGTGTTGCCCTCAAAGCCGTCCATCTCGGTGAGCAGCTGGTTCAAAGTCTGCTCACGCTCGTCGTTGCCGCCGAGATTGCCGCTGTTGCGCTTCTGGCCGATGGCATCGATCTCATCGATGAACACGATGCAGGGGGCCTTTTCCTTTGCCTGCCGGAACAGGTCGCGCACCTTGGATGCGCCCATGCCCACGAACATCTCCACGAATTCAGAACCGGAAATGGAGAAGAACGGAACTTCCGCTTCACCGGCTACCGCTTTTGCAAGAAGTGTTTTACCTGTACCCGGAGGGCCTACAAGAAGGGCTCCTTTCGGCATAGATGCACCGATTTCTCTGTATTTCTGCGGGTTATGAAGATAATCTACGATTTCTGTCAGAAGATCCTTGGCTTCGTCCTCTCCCGCTACATCTGAGAATTTGATTCCCGTAGATGATTTCACATATACTTTCGCATTACTCTTTCCAAATGACATTGCCCCACCGGGACCTCCGCCCATGGAACTCATCATCTTCTTGCTGAGCCACCTTCCAAGAAGGATAAAGATGGCAATCGGCAGTACATATCCTGCGATCAGACTGATCCAGATAGATGTCTGCTGTGGTGCTGCTGCACCGAACTTGACATTTGCATCATGCAAACGGTCTACAAGGTCAGGATCATTCATCTTGACAGTTCTGAAATAACCCTCCTGTCCGTCACTCTCTGCTACATAATAAATATAATCATCCTGAATTTCTACTGTCTTAACGTAATCCTTCTCTACTCCTGTCAGGAAAGTACTGTAATCAGTCGTCTGTACCTTTCGTCCCTCAATTGCAGGAAGTAACAGCACATTCAGAAGAATGATA
>ENA-OPCC01001380-OPCC01001380.1-human-gut-metagenome-genome-assembly--contig:-NODE-1380-length-10564-cov-3.005519_pt1 | contig 10564 bp, 9 predicted proteins | sample MGYA00241558_ERZ501467 | MGnify/ENA primary metagenome ERZ501467 (study PRJEB25962, sample SAMEA2042620) | human gut metagenome | biome: human gut; feature: human-associated habitat; material: faeces...
GCTACGATTTGTGATGATTATGCTAAAAAGGATAAGCGTATTTCAGTCATTCACAAAGAAAACGGAGGCTTAGCCTCTGCTCGAAATGCGGGAATTGACGTTGCTAAAGGTACATATATAGGGTTTGTTGATAGTGACGACTATATCGAGCCATATATGTATGAGAAGCTTCTTCAAGCGATCTTGAAGTATTCTTGTAATATTGCGGTATGCGGCATCAACTATGTATTTGATGATGGAGAAGTTATCGCCAAGGCCAATACCGAGCCAGAGCAGTTTTTTGAGTTTCCTTGGGCTATTGAGGAGATGAATACCTTTAGACTATTTGATATGGGAGCGTGGAGTAAGCTTTATAAAAGAGAATTATTTGCTGATATTCGCTTCCCTGTCGGTAAATTAAGTGAAGATTTCTTCATTATGTATCGACTGTTTGACCTTGCTCAGGGAGTCGCCTACGTTCCCGATGCATGCTACAACTATTTTCAGCGTGCCAACAGCATTACCAAAAGCAAGAAGATTAATCATGATTTTCTTGATGCTGCCTATGAGCAGATGGTCTTTCTGGATAAGAATTATCCTAATCTGGCTGTTATTGGCCATGTATCATATGCATCAGCTGCATTGACTGTTTACGATTCCTACTTGAAGAATAAGGTGCAATGTCCCGGATCCTTCCGGAATCATTGCCGAGAAATTATTCTGGATAATAGGTCCTATATCCGTAATGCCAGTTATCTTTCGCGATCCAAGAAGATCCAGTTTAGATTGTTTACGTTAAATGCTCTTCTTTATGATAAGGTCTTCCTTCTTTATAGGAAGAAGAAGAGGGTTTGATTTTGCTCATAGAAAGGGGTAGAAGGAGGTGATCTTATGAAGAAGCTTCTATACACGCGCATTACAGAAAAAACAATCGCGCTCTTTCTCTTTGCTTTTTTGCTATTGAGCCGTGCGTCTATTACGACAACGGTGAATTTCATTCCTCTTAATACAACCGTTGTTCAGGTTGCCTATTCCGGATGTATGTTTATGTTGTATGCATTTGAGAAGATCAAGAGGAATGAAAAGTTTGGCACATTTCATATATCAACGTTTCTTTCGATTCTTCTTGCTGTCTATATAGTTGTATTTGGCAAGGTTTTTATTAATCCTCCTCTGGCGCAATATACAAATGGTATTTTTATGCGTCAGACACTATTCCTTTTGGTAGTGTTTTCTACGGTAGCTGTGATATGTGTCTATCATCTTTTTGATGGGGTGCTACTGACAGCGTATTATGTTTTTTCCTTTATCATTCTTTTCCAGTTTCTCACCAATATAACAGATATAGCACAGTTGAATGTGGCTACTGTTTTCAATGATTCTGAACGGGCTCGAGTGACATATGGATTTAGTCATTACAATGCTTTAGGTGCATTTTGCATATGTTATTTGATGATTTGGATAATTCTGCGAAAAAGAGACCGAATGCCCTTTGGCAATAAGTGGATTAATTATCTGACCTTGCTTGTAAGTGTCATAATGCTGTTTGGCAGCGCTTCAAGAAATGCGATTTCGGGATTTATTATTTTTTCCCTTTGTTATCTTTTCATGATGCTTAGGGAAAGTAAAATAGGTCAAAGGGTTCGATTTTTTGTTGAATGTGCAATAGCAATTATTGTCGTTCTATTCTTTTCGTATGGATTAACCGGGTTATCATTCTCTGATTTATTAAATCAATCCAATCGAGAAACACTGCTTGAAGTTGCTCTCCCCACCTTTTTGAAAAGTGGGCGTATGGTTGTTGGTTTGGGATTGGCCTCGAATGAAATTTATGGTTTAAATCAAACTCCGTATAAGACGTATTGGTTGGATAATAGTTATGTCTACGTATTAATCACATCAGGGTATCTTGGTTGTGTATTTTATGTTACTATGATTATTATACTTTTCGTCGGATTGAACAGGGTGGCCAACCATGCTCTGAGAAAGGTTTTCTTAAGTTTGGCCATCATGTATATGTATTCTGCGATGTTCGAGACAACATTGTTCTGGGCCGGTGTTATGCAGAATTACATATATATGATCATATTCCTTGTGGCGCTGAGCGGTTTTTTTAATAACCCAAGTTTTGATAAAAATATTCAATATATCTCAAGTAATAATGTAAAGAGATAAGGAGAAATAGTAATGACTTCGAATGGCAAGATCGGCATGATGACTTTTCATGCTTCACACAATAATGGTTCTATGCTTCAGGCTCTTGCTCTGCAGCATGTGCTGGAGGATCGTTTTCATCAACAAACCGAGTTGATTGATTTTTCCAACCGTGGGCAGCGCAACATGTATGCTCCCATCCCTAAGCCCAGGAATTGGAAGCAGGTGATTAAAGGTCTTATCTGGGCTACGAATATGAAGGAAATGAAGCGTCAATACAAAGCATATGAAGACTTTCAGAAGAAGTACTTCCACCTTTCTAATCGCTCATATTCGGATTCCAGCGAGCTTGTTCCTCTTTCGGACAAGTATAAGGCGTTCATTACTGGTAGTGACCAGGTATGGAACATTAAGTGTATCGATGCTGATGATGCATACTACCTCTCCTTTGTGAAGGATCGTCCTCGCTTTGCTTATGCAGTAAGCTTTGGTGCCAATAATCCATTCGATTTGGAGGGTGATTCTACTCGTTATGAGGATTACTTTGCCAAATTTGACAAGGTTTCCGTGCGTGAGAAAAACGCTCAGAAGTGGATTAAAGCTGCCACGGGTGTTGAGGTGCCCATCTGTCTTGATCCCACTATGCTGATTGATGTCGATGAATGGGAAAATCTCGTTGATATCGGTAATGGTCCTGTGATTTCGGGAGATTATATCTTCTACTATTGCTTCAGCATCACTGAGGAGGTCCAGAAGTTTCTCAAGTCGGTTTCCAAGCGGACTGGAATGCCTGTGTACTTCATGGAGGCCAAGGAGTGGACATTGAAGATGTGCTGGCGCAACGGAATCCGTTTGATTAAATCCTATGGTCCCGATGTGTACATGAACATGGTTAAGCACGCGAAGCTGTTCATCACCAGCTCCTTCCATGGTACGGCTTTCGGTACCTTGTACCGGAAGAATTTCTGGTATATCAGGAGCAAGCATAGCGAGACGTCTCTTGATGATCGTGCGAGCTCCTTCCTGACCCAGCTTGGCTTGATGTCGCGTTATCGTACGATTTCTGAATTGTCGAAGATTGACCTGGTTGCCCCGGCTGACTATTCCACTTTGCCAGAAAAGCTTGAGCCTCTGCGTAAGCTTTCGTTTGACTATCTTCAGTCCGTCGTGGATTCCCTAGAATAATGTCACGTCACGCTTATCTTATTATGGCTCATAACCATTTTGAGCAGTTACGAGCCTTACTCCGATGCTTAGATGACGGTCGGAATGTCATCTATTTGCATCTTGATGCAAAGCTCGGCACGGTTGATGTTGGTCAATTTAAAAATCAACTAAAGCATGCTGAGCTTTGTGTGCTCGCAAATCGTGTGGATGTACGCTGGGGAGATTTTTCTCAGATTGAATGTGAGCTTCGCTTGTTGGAAGCATCTATACCTGGCCATTATGATTATTATCATCTGATGTCTGGTGCAGATCTTCCTTTACAGTCTCAGGATGTCATACATACTTATTTTGATAGATATCAGGGGACAGAGTTTGTACATTTTGATGCGAAGAGCGTGGATCCCGAAACCTACGAGCGTGTTTCAAAGTATGCATTTTTCTCAAGTAGAGAAAAGAACAAATTTGAAAAAGTGATGTACAGGTTAACGATGCTTGTTCAGTTCTGGATTGATAGAGGACGTCTTTATGGCATTCAATATCAAAAGGGTGCCAACTGGTTTAGTATTACCGATGACTGCGCTCGTTATATAGTTTCGCGACGTAAGAGAGTTGAACGAGTATTCCATAGAACTCGATGTGGTGATGAGTTTTTTATACAAACAATAATTGTAAATTCTGGGTTTGAAAAAAAGCTATATCGCCCAAATTTCAATGATAGTTACAAGACGATTCGATATTGTATTGATTGGAAACGCGGCAACCCATATGTGTTTCGTAAAGAGGACTATACGATGCTCAAGGCAAGTGGAATGTTGTTTGCACGTAAGTTTGACGAAGATACAGATTCGGAAATCATTAAAATGATTGAGCGGTCAATTACCAATAACGAGTGAACATAATATAAAGAGGCTGTATGACTTCGTTGAAAAAGAATATGGCATATAACATTGCCTACCAGGTGTTAGTGATCGTTTTGCCATTGGTGACGGCCCCATATGTTTCCCGAATTTTGGGTGCCGAAGGATTAGGAATTTATTCCTATATTTTCTCAATTGTAACCTACTTCGGATTGTTTGGCATGCTCGGAATCGCCAATTATGGCAACAGGAGTATCGCCCTTACCAAAGCTGATCGAGAAAAGGTTTCCCAGACCTTTATCAATATATATGTGATACAGCTCTTTACCACGTTCGTAGCATTGATTGCTTACCTATTGTTTGTAACTTTCTTGTTTTCTGGGAACAAAATAGTTGCTTATATTCAGACGATAATTTTATTGTCATATGTCTTGGATATAACCTGGTGTTTTTTTGGTTTGGAACAGTTCGCTGTGACCGTTACTAGAAATGCGATCATTAAAATTGTAACGGTAATAGCTATATTTACGTTGGTGAAACATCGAGACGATGTATGGATCTACGCGTTTATTATGGCTTTTGGTATGTTGTTCAGCCAACTATATCTATGGTTCCAGCTTCATAAGTTTGTTAGTTTCAAAAAACCACAATGGGCCAGTATTAAAAGGAATATCCAACCGATTTTATTATTATTCGTTCCCGCTATTGCCTATAGCATATATAAGCTGTTGGATAAGGTTATGCTGGGCGCAATGACTTCGATGGCGCAAGTCGGAATGTTCGATAATGCTGAAAAAATCATCAATATTCCCGCCAGCCTGATAACTGCATTCGGTACAGTTATGATGCCTAGAATAACTACACTATTGGCAAGTAGCGATAACGAAAAGATTTCTTATCTTAACAGAATTTCAATTCGATACTTTACTCTATTGGTGGTTGGAGCTGCTTTCGGTCTTGCTGGAATTAGCGGTGTGTTGGCTCCTGTTTATTTTGGTCAAGAATTTGCAGATAGTTCTGTATTGATTGCTGGGCTTGGATTCAGCTTGATTTTTGTCACATGGGCAAATGTAATAAGAACGCAGTATCTTATCCCTCAGCAGCTGGATCGTCCATATGTTATTTCAACCTTAATTGGAGCAGCAGCAAATCTTGCAGTCAACTTGGTCCTAATACCAAGATTTGCCGCTATTGGTGCAATGATTGGTACCATTGCTGCCGAATTCACGGTATTCTTTGCCCAATTATTGTTTGTTCGTCGGCAGTTTCCCATGATGCGGTACATCGTTCCGACATTATGGCTTTTCCCTATAGGTGCTGTAATGTGTTTCGCCGTTTTTGAGATCGGACATGTTATGGGAACAACCATTACCTCTTTGGTAGTACAGCTTCTTGTTGGTGGGGTTATTTATCTTACTGGATCAGCACTGTATCTATGGCTTGTTCATGATGAATTTTTGATGAGAATGCTAACTAGACTTGGTTGGAAAACCGTATCAGGACGTCACTCCCAGAAGTTCGACTAGGATAAGTGATAGTGAATGAACGAATCGTCGATATTGTTTAGTGTTGTAATTCCTGTTTATAATTCTGAGGATCATATTGAGCAACTTTTAAGACATTTTGTTACTCAAAACAATAATCGTTTTGAAGTAATTGTAGTGGATGATGGATCAAAAGATAACTCTCTTTCGATTTGCCAAAAAGTTTCTGAGCAGAACGATTTCATTGTTGTTCTATCTCAGCGGAATCAGGGTGCTAGCGCAGCCCGTAATTATGGACTTCGGAATGCTCGGGGGAAGTATATCGTTTTCGTCGATAGTGATGATTCCATTACCGATGATTACGTGTCTGCATTGACACAAATCTGTGAGACCAATAATTCTGATCTTATCCAGCTGAATTGGCTGCAGGGATCATCGGAGGAAGGTTATAAGCCTGCATATACCGATTTGGTGGATTGCAGCCCTTCCGTGAAGGAGTATTGCTGTGAGCTCTTACAGCAGAAATTTAATCCGCCGTGGAATAAGGTGTATAAGCGCTCTTTGATTGATCGTTATGGCATTATATTCAATACTAATATGGTAATGGGTGAGGATCTTGAATTTACGATTAAATATGTAAATAACATTCAATCCGTGTCGATTAATTCCCGGTATTTGTATAAGTACTTCCTGAATGCCGATGGCCTGTGTGCAAGAGCATCTTTGTCATATTTTTCGGATCTTCGCAAAATTTATGATGCTATGCAGAAGCTTGTTTTTAATCGATCTTTTGACCGTACAGTGTTATTATATGCTGATGAGTCAATTGTCGCTTCGGTTTTCCGCTCGATCGGAAGTTGTATGCAAAGTGGTTTTTCTCCAAAGGAGATCAAGGGAGAAGTTAAGAAGACCGGTTTCATCGATTTATTCGGATCGATGAAAAAACTTTCGATTCCGTCTCTTTTGAGGAAAGATTTGGTTCTTTTGGGGTTTTACAATATTATTGCTTTGCTATTTAAACTTAAGAACGGCTCTAATGGTCGCGTTTAATTACTTCTATATTAAGGAGACTCGCATGGCATGTGAATATAAGCGAATTAAAACCAAGGATGATCTCAAAGAGTTTATTGCTGCTGACCGTAAAGGGCAGATTCTAGTGGTGGTTGCAACACCTGAGGTTTGAGCGGCCTTCCATGGTCACGTTGTCGGTTGTTGAGGTTATCACGCGGCGTCGAGCAGTTCGATGATCTTCTCGCTTGGTTTCATGAACCCGAGGGTTTTGCGTGGCCGGTCGTTGAGTTCCTCGGCGACCGCGTCGAGGTAGTCCTCCGGGTAGACGGATAGGTCGGTGCCTTTGGGGAAGTACTGGCGCAGGAGCCCGTTGGTGTTCTCGTTGGTGCCGCGCTGCCACGGGGAGTGCGGGTCGCAGAAGTAGACGGCCATGTCCAGCGAGGCGCCGATCCGTTTGTGCAGGGCGAGTTCCGCTCCCTGGTCCCAGGTCAGGCTGTTGCGCAGGAGTTTGGGCAGGTGCTGCATCTTGTCGATGATGGCCTGCTGGACGTGTTCGGCGTCGTGCCCGTCGGGCAGGTGCAGCAGGATCGTGAACCTGGTGGTGCGCTCGACGAGCGTGCCGATGGCGCTTTTGTTGCGGCTGCCGGTGATGAGATCGCCCTCCCAGTGGCCCGGGACCGCCCGGTCCTCGATCTCCGGGGGTCGCTCCGAGATCATGGCCATGGGTTCGCGGAAACGGGGTTTGCGGCCTTGGCCGCCTTGGGGTCTGCGGGCGGTTCTGTATTTCGTCAAGTCGGTGTTTCGTGTTTAGTCATGTATTTTTTTCGGGTTTAGGCAGTTGCATGCATTTTCCTTATTTTTCCGGTTGCGCGGAGGTGTTCCTGCCGAACATGAGGGCCTCACTGACGCGGCGGCTCTGGCCGGTGAACTCGAGGAGCCGCCCGTGGTGCACGATGCGGTCGATGATCGCTGCGGCGAGTTTGTCGTCCGCGAAGACCGTGCCCCATTTACTGAACTCGATGTTCGTGGTGAATATGATGCTCCGTCTTTCGTAGCTGCCCGCGATGATCTGGTAGAGCAGGCGCGCCCCGTCGATGTCGAAGGGTACGTAGCCGAACTCGTCCAGTATGATCAGGTCGGCACGGCCGATGTCCCGGAGCATCGTCTCGAGCGTGCCGTCGCGTTTGGCCTTGCCCAGCTGGAGGACGAGCTCGGCGGTCTGATGGAACCGCACGCCCAGCCCCATGTCGATCGCCTTCATGCCCAGCCCGATCGCGAGATGTGTCTTTCCGCGCCCGGTCTTGCCGTAGAACACCAGGTCCTGCGCGCGCGGGATGAAACCGAGCCCTAGGAGCTCATCGAGCATGTAGCCGTCGGGGAGCCTGACGTTCGTGAAGTCGTAGCCGTCGAGACCCTTGACGACGGGGAACCGGGCGCGGCGCAGGAGCCTGTCGTGCTTCGCGCGTTCCCTGTTCGCCAGTTCCGTGTCGAGCAGGCGGTGGACGGCGTCGACCTGGCGGGGCGTGGCCCAGCCGGCGAATTCGTCGATGCTCGCCTTGGAGATGAACAGCTTGCGGGCCTTCTCGTAGAGCCCTTCGTCCGTCTTCGTGTTCATCGCCCGCCTTCCTGCACGCCGACGTCCGCGGTGAACGCGATGTCGTATTCACTCAGATCCGGCCTGTCATCGTCGTATTCGATACCCGCCACGCCCTCGGCGAGCCTGGCCGCGAGCAGTGTGACACCGGCGCGGTCCGCCCCGCCGGTCGATTCGAGGATGGAAAGCATCGCCTCGACCGCGTTCGCCCACCCGGATTCCCTGTCAACGCGTTTGAGGGTCTGCAGCGCCTCGTTGCGTGTCTGTCTGTCCTGCCGATCCAGCCATTCCCGCAACGGGTCCGGCAACGCGTCACGTACCCGGCTGTTGGGCCAGGACGCGGGCTTGTTGCACAGCAGCGCCAACTGCATGGACGGGTCCTCGCTGTTCGTGCTGGCCTGGCCGTACGCCCGAGGATGGGTCGCCAGATGCTTGCCCGACGAGTCGAGGACCTCGACCTCGAGCGCGCGGAGGCCCACGATCACCCCTCTGCCCGCGTTCGCCCGGTCCGCGGAATAACGATGCCGTCCCTCGAGCGTGACCACGCCGTACCGGTCGGCCTTCATATGCCGCCACGTGACCACGTCGAAACGCTTCCCGGGCAACGGCAGCAGCGCCGCACGGTCCTCGGAGAACAGGCCACGTTCCTCCGTGTCCTTGCGGTAATGCGGTTTCGTGGCCAGCTCCAGGCACCGGTCCGGCAGCCCGGCGTTAAAGTTCTCCAGGCTCCATACGCTCGGCCGGGGCACGAACAGCTTGCGCCGCACCATGCCGACCTTGGACTCCACCGCGCCCTTCTCATGACCGGAATACGGGTTGCAGAACGAACAATCGAACCCGTAATGCGCCTGGAAGGCCTGGAACAGGTGCGTCAGGCGCGGCTCGCGCTCCCCGTACCCCTTATGGCCCACGCCGGCGGCGTTATCGAACACGATCCGCTCCGGCACACCGCCCAGCCACTCGAACAGGTTGCGCAACGCCAGGCACGTGCACTCAGCGTTCTCGCCCGGCATCAACTGCACCAGACCGACGTTCGAATACGGGAAATCAAGCACGAAATGATGCATCCGCTGCACCACGCCGCGCAACAGCACGTCGACCTCGCCGAAATCGGCCTGCGCCTCGCCTGGATGCCATACCAGATCCATGAACGCCTCATCACGCTCCGCCGCGAACTCACGCCTGAGCCGCGCCACCGCCCGCGTCACCGTGGACAGGGAGACCTCCGCGCCATGCTCGTCCCTCAACCGCTCCCAGATCCTGGTCGCGGTATGCCGCTGCTTGCGCCAGTTCGCGCGATCCTCCGCGAGCCACTGCTCGATCACGGGCAGATACGGGTCGATCACCGACGCGCGCGGCTTTCTCACCGACGGCACGGCCGACAGATCCTCCTTCGCGAGGTACTTACGCACCGTCGGCTCGCTGACATGTGTTTTCCGCGCGATCGACGCGACGGATTCCCCGTTCCGCCGCAAACGACGGATAGACTGTACTTGGGGCATGCTGATCATAATCCTTTCCGGTCCTTTCTGGCGGAGATACAAGCACCATCCAGTTAAGACCATTCCGTGGTCGGCATGCTCTGCCTAAACCCGAAAAATCATCGTGACTAAACCCGCAACAACTAATTGAACACAAACAATCCAGTTCGCCATGTCCTGGCGCGATATCGTCGCGCCGCACGCCTTGAGGTCTGCCTCTATGCGGTAGAGCGGCAGCGACATGACGTACTTGCCGTTGACGATCCAGGCAAGCAGCGACGGCGTCGCAAACGAGCCTGGTATCGGCGGCTCAGGCTGCGGTGCTCGCACGATGACGCCCTTGCGCTCCTATTGAGTTTCACTTGAGTTTCGGGGGCGTTTTTGGGGTGGTGGGACAAACTACTGGGACAGTTCACTCTTCGAAAAAATCCTTTACTCTTCGTCCGCTGCGTGTCGCCATGTCCGTGGTGTACGCGCTTTTAGAGTAAAAATGACTGAAACTGCAGGTCAAAAGGCATAAAGAGACCCCCTGAAAACGTTGTTTCCAGAGGGTCTCAATAGTTTTTACTCACCCCAAATCACAGGTGGCTTTACGCTTTTTCGTACGTGGCGGCACACTGCGACACTCTACGGACGGAATTTCGATTGCGCAAAATCCGCTCCAGTTTACTCCCACTCGCCAAAGTAAAACTGGTTCTAAACAATACTGTTTAGGGGATTTGACTCTTAGTTGCTCAATTTGATACCAATTATCCAACTTATACGGCGTTGTCGGACTCCTGTTATCAAAAGATTATCAAGCCCAATGTTATCAGCAGAAAAGCAATGGTTTGGATC
>ENA-OPCC01001382-OPCC01001382.1-human-gut-metagenome-genome-assembly--contig:-NODE-1382-length-10555-cov-2.284381_pt1 | contig 10555 bp, 10 predicted proteins | sample MGYA00241558_ERZ501467 | MGnify/ENA primary metagenome ERZ501467 (study PRJEB25962, sample SAMEA2042620) | human gut metagenome | biome: human gut; feature: human-associated habitat; material: faeces...
CGTCCGGATCTCTCACTGACCGAGCGTACCTTGCTCGGACATGAGAGCGCGAAGAACCAACAATTAGACGACCATTATTTTGGCGCTATCCCCTCTCGTGTACAAGAATTCATGAAAGACTTGGAAACCGAATGCTATAAACTAGGTATCCCGGTAAAGACCCGCCATAACGAGGTAGCCCCCAATCAGTTCGAGCTAGCTCCTATTTACGAGGAATGCAACCTTGCCAACGACCATAACCAATTATTGATGTCGGTCATGAAACGTGTCTCCCGCCGTCATAATTTCCGTGTATTATTGCACGAGAAGCCATTTAACGGGGTAAACGGTTCCGGTAAACACTGTAACTGGTCTATGGGAACAGACAAGGGGGTAAACTTATTCTCTCCGGGTAAAGACCGTGAGGACAACCTACGCTTCATCACCTTCGTGGTGAACACTATCATGGCCGTTTATAAATACAACGCTTTATTAAAAGCGAGTATCGCTTCCGCCACGAACGCACACCGCCTAGGTGCGAACGAGGCACCTCCCGCTATCATCTCCACTTTCCTCGGAACGCAAATCAGTGATATCTTGGATAAGTTCGAGAATAGCTCTATCGAGGACGCTATCGAGGTAGACGATAAAAAGGGCTTGCATCTTGGCTTCGGGCAGATCCCCGAACTGCTGTTGGACAATACGGATCGTAACCGTACCTCTCCTTTCGCCTTCACCGGAAACCGTTTTGAGTTCCGTGCCCCGGGTTCTTCCGTGAACTGCGGATCGGCCATGTTAGCGTTGAACTCCGCCGTTGCCTATCAATTGCAACAATTCAAGAAGGACGTAGAGGCTTTGCAAGCGGAAGGAAAAAGCAAGGAAGTAGCGATCTTCAAGGTGCTGAAAGCCTATATCAAGGAATCTAAGCCGATCCGCTTCGATGGAAACGGTTATTCGGACGAATGGAAAGAGGAAGCCGCCAAGCGAGGTCTGGATTGCCAAAATAGTGTTCCCTTGCAATATGACGCTTATCTTAAACCGGAGGGCTGGTCGATTTGGGGGAGAAGTCCGCCGACGGTGGCGAAGAAGCCGGGGAGAAGCCGGCCGACGGCGTATCGCAGCAGTATGATGCTTCGTCCGTCAACGCGCGCGTGGCCATGCAGTCGCCACACCGCTGGCCGGCGGCCATCTCCATCGGCACCAAGCCGACGTTCAACGAGGACGGTGACGCCGAACGCGTGGTGGAAGCCTACGCCATCACCGATGATTGGTTGGACCTGTACGGCCATCAGGCGCGCGTGGAATTCGCTGGATTCCTGCGCCCGCAGATCAAATTCGATTCGGCCGACGATCTGGCGGCCGAGCTGAAACGCAACGTCGAGGAGACGAAGCGCCTCACCGCTTGAGACGGATCGGTTCGATTGATTTGATTGGTTCGATTGACGCGAATCATTGACGCCATCCGTGTTTTGTTACCCAAACGGGCTTTCCCGGGTTGCAAAATGCGGATGGCGATGCCGTTTGGGCATCGGCGACCTATCGCAGAATCGCGGCCAACGCGTCCTGCAACGTATCCGCCTGCACCACGCCCATTCCCGGCACGGCGACGTTCTTGCGCAGCGTCGGCACAACGGCGGTGGTGAAACCAAGACGCGCCGCCTCACGAAGCCGATATTCCAGTCTCGGCACCGGACGCACCTGTCCGGTCAACGAAATCTCGCCGATCGCGCACGTCGTGCGGGGAATCGGTTTCGATTTCGCAGCGCTCGCCAACGCGGCCACAATCGCCAGATCGCAACCCGGCTCACGCGCCTGACCGCCGGCGATTGTGGAAATGTACAGGTCGTTGGCCAGCAGATTGATGCCACCGTGACGATATAACACCGCCACCAGCATGGCGATACGGTTGGAGTCCACACCGTTCGCCGCACGACGTGGCGTCGGCAGCACCGACCTGGTGACCAGCGCCTGCACTTCAATCGGCAGACTGCGATGCCCATCCAACGTGAACGTCACGCACGTGCCATCCACCTGCGTCGCCGCAGAACCATTGCCGGTTGATAGGAACAGGCCGGACGGATCGGTCACCTCCTCAATGCCCTCGCCGCTCATATCGAAACAGCCGACCTCATCGGTCGGTCCGAAACGGTTCTTCACTGCACGCAGCATACGCAACGCGGTTTCGGCATCGCCTTCGAACTGACAGACCACATCCACCAGATGCTCCAACGTACGCGGACCTGCGATCGAACCATCCTTGGTGACATGACCCACCAAAAGCACTGGAATATCAAGGGTTTTGGCGGTGTCAATCAGCGCGCTCGCCACTTCGCGCACCTGCGTGGATCCGCCGGAGATGCCATCGACGTCCTGCGAGACGATGGTCTGCGCCGAATCGACGATGGCCAACGCCGGCTTGAACTGTTCGATAAGCCCCAACACCGTGGACAGATCCGTGGTGGAGGCGAGTAGTAGATTCGGCTCCATGGCGCCGATGCGCGACGCGCGCATGCGGACCTGCGCCTGCGATTCCTCGCCGGAAATATACAGTACGGTATTGCGCTCGGTGGCGAACGCCGTCAGCCTCGCCACATTGCCGGCGGTTTCCAGCAGCAATGTCGATTTGCCGATGCCCGGGTCTCCTGCGATCAGCGTGACCGATCCCGGCACGATGCCACCGCCGAGCACGCGGTCGAATTCCGAAAATCCTGTGGCGATTCTGGAGATGTTCTCCGTGCCTATGTCGGTGATCGGCCTCGCCGCGGACGATGCGACCGGATGCGATTGCGTGCGCGAGGTCCGTCCCGGAGCCGCGGTACGCGAGCCTGCCGCGGGACGGGCTTCATGGAATTCCTCAATGGTGCCCCATTGACCGCATTCGGGGCAGCGGCCGAGCCACTTCGGGCCGCTCCAGCCGCATTCGGAACAGAGGAATTGCGAGGACGTCTTTGCCATATCGCCGACAATACGGAGGTTTTGGGACAAGACGTTCGCGGGTGGCGTACTCGTTGCACAGATATTGCGCTGAAAACCGTTTCGGGAACTGGATTCCATGACTTCGAGGGGATGGTTGCGCGTCTTATGGCTGTGAAAGAATGACAAGCATGTCTGATACGCAGAATTCCTCTTCGCATGGCAAATTGATTGCCGCCGTCGTAGCAGCCGCGCTTGTGGTTGTGCTTGCTCTGATTTCCGCATTTGTGTGGCCTGGTTGGGCCTTGAACAAGAACGGACAGGCCGGACAGGCCGGTCAGACGAGCCAGCAGGCTTCCACTTCGAACGGTACGGACGGCGACAAGACGGAGCCCACCAAACCGTCGATCGATGCCGTGGCATTGCCCGACGGGGCCAGCGAGCTGCTCAAGGCCATGCCGGATTCCGTATTGAATTACGCGCGTACCAAGGCTGACGCCAGCACGACGTGGTCCAGCACCTCTCCCGTCGAGGAATACGCGTTGACGTATTCCACCGGCAAGAAAGGACAGGACGTCACGCTGGAAGTGGGCCAGTGGAACGACGGCGACAAGGCGAAATCCCAGTACGACACGCTGGCTGAAGCCATGACCGGCAAGGAGCTGGGAAGCGGCAACGTGAAGGTCTCCGGCAAGACGACCGGCGCCTACAGCGCCAAAGCCGATCCGGACGACGATACCAAGGCCGTTGCCGTGTGGCGCAACGATACGGTGGTTTTCTATGCCACCGGCGCGAAGAACGACATCCAGCGTTTCTACCAGCAGTTCCCTTTGTAACGTCGACGGAATCGTCTCGATGGCGAATCGCGGCCGGCTGATGGAATATCACGCGGAAAACGAAACGTGATTTTCCACCATATGAATGCCTGCGCGCGTATTCGTCCCCGAAGCAGTGTAGTATTGGGCAAGTTGCAAACTTTTACCCTTTGAGTTTAAGGAACGGAGGCTGAGATGGGCTCGGTCATCAAGAAGCGCCGCAAGCGCATGAGCAAGAAGAAGCATCGTAAACTGCTTCGTAAGACTCGCCACCAGCGCAAGTAGTCTTCAGGCGCGTGTGAAGCGTCCGCTCAAACAAAATCCCGCGATTCCTTTCGGAGTCGCGGGATTTTTGCTATCTGCGCGGCGGTGTCGGCCGGTATATTCCACACCAGCCGACACGCCTGCCTGTCAAGATCTCACTTGTTGGGGTTGTCCATCACGCGCGGGCCGTTCGGATCGCCGACGATGACCTGGTCCACCATGTTCAGGAACAGGCCGTGCTCGACCACGCCGACCGTGGTGATGAGGTCCTGCGCGAGCTCCTGCGGGTGGTCGATGCGCTCGAGGTGCAGATCCACCACATAGTTGTTCTCATCGGTGCGCGCCGGCTCGCCGTTCGCGTCGAGACGCAGCACCGGCTTGTAGCCCTTGGCCTCAAACTTCTTGACGACCTGGCCTGCGCCGAACGGAATCACCTCGACCGGCAGCGGGAACTTGCCGATGGTGTCCACGACCTTGGACTCGTCCACGATCCACACGATCTGGTTGGAGTTGGTGGCCACGATCTTCTCCCACAGCAGAGCAGCGCCACCGCCCTTGATACCGTTGAAGTTCTTGTCGACTTCGTCGGCGCCGTCAATGGTCACGTCGATGTGGTCCACGTCGTCGATGTCCACGATCTTGATGCCGTAGCTCTCGGCCTGGGCCTGCGTGCGGCGAGACGTGGTCACGCCAGTGAACTCAAGACCTTCCTCCTGATGACGGCGGCCGAGCTCGTCCACCAGGAACTTCACGGTCGAACCAGTGCCGAGGCCTGCGATCATGCCGTTTTCAACGAGCTTGGCGGCTTCGATGCCGGCCGCCTTCTTCAGCGCATCCTGCTGTGCCTTATCCATGGTTTCTCCTTTGCCATCCTTGCCTCCGCCGCACGGATCAACGGCGTGAAGCCTTATCTCCTATCCTAACGCGAATGAGCGATTTTGTGTCATCGTGTCCGATTGCGGTACATATTCGTGTGTTTGGGTGTCAGTGTCGTACGAATGGTGCGTTGGTGATGGTCAGGTTGCCGTCGCCGTCCACATAGCCTTCGATTTCGATGCTGCCTTTGATCGGCATCGGCTGCCCGTTGAAATACGGGCTCGTTTTCGGCGCGGGGGAGAAGGTCAGCGTACCGGATACCGTCAGCCCACCGGGCTTTGCGGGGGGTACAGGTTGCGTTGATTGTACAGGTTGCGTTGATTGTGCCGCTAAGGGTGACGAAGACTTGGTCTCCGGCCTTGCGGCATCCGTCTGATCCGTCGCCGCAGCCGGCTTGCGCAAACTTGCCGCATCCGCTTTGCCGTCCAATACCAATTGCACGTCTGGAGGCACATCGGTGCCATGTGCGTATTCGGAGCCCAGCAGCGACTGCCAGCCTTCAATCGGTAGATAGCCGTCGCGCGCACCCGAACGGCAATCGCCCGCATAGGTGCGTGCCAGTTCATCGACCAGCTCATTGCCTTCGTTGCCGGCGTGACCTTTGACCCATCGGAAATCCACCGGGCCAGGGCGTTGTGAGATCTCACGGTCGATCGCCTGAATAAGCTCTTTGTTCTTCACAGGTTTTTTCTGTGAATTTTTCCAGCCGTTCTTCTTCCAGCCTTTGACCCACTTGGTCGAGCAATTGATGGCGTACTGCGAATCCGATTCGATGAGCAATGGCTCAGGGCCCGGGTGCGCTCGCAAAGCTTCCAACACTGCATCCTCCGTCTGAACATCTCCGGCGACTGCACCGTGGACGGCGGCGGCACGGAGTCACCAATCTGATTGGTGCCGTTGGTCGCGCCGCCCGCATCATAACCATGGTCGTCGTGCTTATGGCCAGGCTTGCCGCCGGCGTTCTGCTCATGATCGGCCCAGGCCCAGCCCATTGGCCCGTTTGGATTCCCTAATGCGGACCCATCTGTGGATACTGTGATAGTCATGTTCTCCACCCTAACGCAAGCTGTGCAATCTCTTGCTGAAGTGGGGTTGCCCAGTGCGAGGCAAAACAACGTAGTGAAGAGTGTGAATAACATCACACCTATTGACTTTGCTTGAAAAACATGCCATCGCGCGTGAATAGGTGAGCGCTCACAAGAAAAACAAGACATTTCCTCTCTGTGGGGTGAGGCCGGCAACAATGGCGCATCCGGTATCTGGAATGAGAATAAGGGACTGTACAAAACCAGTGACGGCAACATCGAAATCCTCAAACCAGAGGCGGACAGCGATGGTTCGACCTCCACGGCCGCATCCAAGGGCACCATGCTTATCGCAGGCAACTCCAAAACCGTGGCACTCGGTCCAGGCGGCATGGCCTTGGCTCCCGGCCTGCCGCTCGGTCTTGGCTGGTTCATCCGACGCCGCTTAGGATTGGATGCCTCCGACATTCTGGACCGTAAGCTCGGCTTGAAGTAACGGCTGGTTCGGACGTGATTGCTGTCACGTCCGGATCATGACGACAGCGCGAAGGTCCTCATCGGTTTACGTCGATGAGGACCTTCGCGCGCATTAGGGGAGTCTGTTGCGGGCTGCGCTACGCGGGTCATGCTGCGCGGGCGTGCTATGCGAACAAACTACGCGAACAAGTCGTTCAGTGCCTCGGCAATCGTCGGATGTGTGAACACCATATCGCGCAACGTGCTGGCCGGCGCGTCAAGATCCATCGCCAACTTGACGATATTGATCACCTCGTGCGACTCGACGGAAAGCAGCATCGCACCCAGAATGCGGCCAGTATTGCGTTCCACAATCGCCTTCATCAGACCATCCGGTCGCCGCATTACCTGGGCCTTCGGCACAGCGGCCACCGGCAATCGCTTGACCACATAATCCAATCCAGCCGCCTTCGCCTCGCGCTCATTCAATCCCACGCGCGAGTAAGGCGTGGCGAGGAATGTGCTTGACGGCACATGCTTGCGGTCCTTCACCGTGTACGGACGGTCGGAACCATTGAGCTGCGACCACACCACGCGATAGTCATCCAGCGAAATGTACGTGTGCTGCGGGCCGCCGTTCACATCGCCCAGAGCCCAAATGTCGGCTGCTGTGGTGCGCAGAAGCTCGTCGACTTTCACGGCACCGCGTTCGGTGAGCTCCACGCCAGCTGCCTCAAGATGCAGTCCCTCGACGTTCGGCGTACGTCCGGTGGCCACCAGTACCGCGTCGGTGGTCAGGCAGAATCGGGCTTCAGCCGGCTCGGCGAACCGCGGCTCGCCATCATCTGATGGTTTCGTTTGAACGTGTGACATCGTGGCGTGATCGGTCGGGTTGCTAGTGGGGCTGGTGGTTGTTGTAGTGTCGGTGGCGCCGGTGATATCGGTATGAGCGTTCCCGGTGCCGGCGGGGGTGGAATCGCAAGCTTGCGATGCGCCGCGAGTCATACCCTTCACCGCAACGGACAACCTGACGCCGCCGTCAGCAGCAGGCGCGATGGCCTTGGTATCCGCGTTGAACAGGAACTTGACGCCCTGCGCTTCCAACTGTGCGCGAATCGCGGCCGCCACATCCGCATCCTCGCGCGGCAGGAACTCGGCATTGTGCTGCAGCACGGTAACCGCCGTGCCGAAATCGGCAAACATCGAGGCAAACTCAAGTCCAATGAATCCTGAACCGATAATCACCAGTCGCTGCGGCATATCGTCGAGATCCATCAGTCCAGTGCTGGTGTAGACGCCGGGCGTAGTGCGGATACCGGGAATATCCGGAATGCGCGGCGTGGCACCGGTATTGATGAAGATCTTGCTGGCGGTCACGGCGACCGGGCCCTCAGCGGTGGCGATTTCCACGCTATGAGGGCCGGTGAAGTGAGCGCGGCCGGTGATTACGGTGATGTTGTCTTGGTCGGCGAGCTTGTGATAGTTCTTGTCGCGCAGCATCGAAGTGACGCGGCGCTTCTCCTTGATAGCAGCCTCGAACGCTGCTTCGCGGGTTTCGGGAGTACTGTTCGCGCCATCCCGCCGCGCCTGTTCGGCGGACAAAATCAGTGACTTGGACGGCAAGCATCCGATATTGATGCAGGTGCCGCCGTACATGTCGGCGCTTGCCTCGGCGACGACGACCTTGCGGCCGGCTGCACTGAGCTTGGCAGCCAAGGTTTTGCCGCCCTTGCCGAATCCAATGATCAGGGCGTCGGTGGTGATAGTGGGGGAGGTGCTGGGTGTGCTGATGGCATTGGGTGTGCTGATGGACATGGTTACTTCCTTACGTATTCGAGTGATAAGAGTGCGTTGTGCTGATGTGTTGTGTGCCGTGCGGCGTCTGTTTTCTTCTTTGACTGCCGAAGCGTTATCGACTGATGCTGGCTAGGGGAAACGCGCGGGATTATTAGCCTTTGCGCTCGCTGAATATCTGTTCGGTGATGTCGTGGATGGTGGTGTGTTCGAGTTGTTCGAGGCAAGTGCGGTTGAGCCCGGCATAGATGTCGTTCATCACTGCGCCCATTGAAGATGACACCAGACAGTCCTCGTGTACGTCGCCCGGTGTCCAGTTCACTTTCACAAAAGTGGTGCCGGTGGCTTCCGCTACCGCGCGCAAAGTGATTTCGGCGGCGGGCCGGGCCAGAGCGTACCCGCCTTCAGCACCCTCTTTAGTGGCGATGAGTCCGGCTGAGGCGAGCGGTCGCATTACTTTGCGCACGCGCGCCGCATTGGTACATATGTTCTCGGCCAGGATCTGACTGGGCAGGTGTGTGGCGCGATGGTCAAGGTAGACCAATGCGTGCACTGCCAGTGAATGGTCGCCGTTCATGAAACGACCTCCTTACCGAGTCGAACTGTAGCTATGATGTGTACAGTTATGATACTGTAATCATATCAGATACAGTTAGTGTGTCAAATCGGGGTTGAAGAGGTGGATGACTATGTGTATAAGTGAGGTGTCCACATGGTTATCCACAATGAATGTGCGTAAGTGAAGCTAGGACCACATACCTCGGATCGGCTTCCGTTTCCGCACCCACTACCCATATGGTGGTGTCATGAACAGGATGACCGACGGCATCACCAACTATGGAGCTCTGCCAGGCTCTATATACGATCCGCCTCCGGAAGAATCGGAGACAGTTTTTGTTCCGCCCGAATTTGCGGGGGCATTTTCTGCTGACTCGAAATACCCGACTTTTCGCGACTCGCCATCGCCAAACAGTGGTGCACATGATTCTGCAGCGACACCGACCATGAGCGAAAGCCTCGCCCAGCGCAAACGCGACATGGTCGCACGCTGCACTGAGGAAGCGAAACGGGCGGGCAAGAAGCTGCTTTTCGGCATGACCACTTCCCTCGCTCTGCAATCCGTACCGATTCCCGCCGATTGCGACCTCGACTCGGCCAAGCTGCACACTGTATCCAGCGTTAAGAGCAAGCGGTTTCGTACACGCCATGCACCACTGCAAACGCATATTTGGAAACATGCGGCTAAAGCCGCCAATGTGGAAATGAACCAACACGTGTTTGCGCTGGACCTGTTTCACGTATGGGCTCAACTTGCCCCGTATGTTTCTTTTGAGTCCCTGATTGTGCTCGGGGATGCCGTCATCGCTGCTACGAGCAAACAGCCAGTATTGGCCAAGGATCGTGATGCTGCTGCAATCTATCAGGATCTGGTGAAGTTCGTGGAGCGATTTACCCGATTCAGAGGGCGCCCGTCCTGCGTTCGAGCATTGCCTCTGATATCACCTGGTGCTGATTCGCCCAAAGAATCAGAAGAACGACTCTCTCTGGTAGCGCATGGGATTCCACAGCCGGTTGCGAACTATGTGGTGCCGGATGCGGCTTTTGCATCTGGAGCTCCCATAACGTTGGACTTAGCGTGGCCGGAGTTCAAGGTCGCTGTTGAATATGATGGCGATCATCATCGTACGAGTAAGACTCAATGGCGCCGTGACCAAGAGAAAAGGGGTGTGCTGGTCGGGCGGAGATGGCTGGTCTTCGTCGCCACGGCGGCAAGTATCGCTAACGAGGATACTCGTGCTGAATTCGCTTTCAACGTGGCGAGGGCGCTTGCTTCGCGCGGTGCCGTATTCGAGTTTCATGTAGTTGCCATGTCTCTTGAAGAGTTGTCGCAGAGCCTGCTGTGACCATGATGTTCGAAACGGACTGATGTAAAGGCAATATTTGTACGACCTGTTGTTGTGGTGTGTGCTTGATATTGCATGCCGTTCGATTGCGATGCCTCGTAGTGATGGATTTCGTGAATGACTAGTGTTCGATTGTGGAGGGAAATGTGTCATAGTGGTCGATTGGGGGTGTTGTCGGTGCATTGAGCGTGGATTTGCGCCAATGGGTGTGGGACGCTACGCGTGTTTTGCCGATTTTTGCGTGGCGTCCCACGGCCCCTCGGGTAATGGCTGTGACGGGTGTGGCAGGAATGGCGTCTTTCCGGGGTTTCCAGTTTGAGTGTGTGGGATGGGGGGAAATGTAAAACGATTGACTTAGCTGTTGTCCCACGCTTTTGTGGGATGGCAACTCTGGAATGGGCAAATTCGTCGTGGCGTCCCACAACGATGTTAAAACTCGACCATGATGCAAGCCGACCGAACGTCCTGTAATCCCAGCTACTCAGGAGGCTGAGGCAGGATAATTGCTTGAACCCAGGAGGCAAAGGTT